>ENA-UOOI01000849-UOOI01000849.1-fermentation-metagenome-genome-assembly--contig:-NODE-849-length-36498-cov-104.595752_pt1 | contig 36498 bp, 28 predicted proteins | sample MGYA00245779_ERZ724027 | MGnify/ENA primary metagenome ERZ724027 (study PRJEB28704, sample SAMN03018318) | fermentation metagenome | biome: anthropogenic terrestrial biome; feature: soil...
TTAACCGTCTCGCAATAAAAAAAAGCACACCCAAAGGTGTGCAAGCGTAGAAACAGTTATGCCGAAAACTGCTATTTTTATTATAACCTATTATGAAAGTTTTATACAATATTTGCTTTTCCTCCATAAACCATTCCATTTGTTGTATCCATAGTAATAAGAGTTCCATTTCTTATTATGCTTCGCGCATCAGCAGCCCCAGTTATTATTGGAATTCCTCTACTAATACACTCAACTGCAATATGGGATGTAATTCCGCCTTCTTCAGCAATAACACCGCTGACTCTATCTAAAACTTCCATTAAATTTTTGTCTAAATTTTTTACAACAATAATGTCCCCATTGTTGAGTTTTTCTTTAAGTGATTTAAGATCCTTTGCAACGCAGGCATTACCATAAGTTGCTGGTCCTATTCCTTTTCCTTGAACAAGCACGTCCCCAACAATATGAACTTTAATCATATTTGTAGTTCCTTTAAATCCCACAGGAACTCCAGCTGCAATTACTACCAAATCACCTTTTTTTACAAGCCCATGAGTATAGGCTTCTTTTACAGAAGTATCTATAACCTCATCTGATGATTCCATCTTTGAAGTAACAATAGGATAAACTCCCCAAACAAGCGAGAGTTTTCTTGCTACTCTCTCATATGGCGTAACCGCAATTATATTACAAAATGGCCTGTACTTTGAAACCATTTTTGCAGTACTGCCAGATTGAGTTGCTGTAACAATAGCTGATGCATTAAGCTCCATAGCAGTAGATACAGCAGCATAGCTTATAGCATCAGGAACAGTTAATGCATGTTTAAGTCTTCTCTTTTTTGTTAATTCTTCATAATTTAGAGATTGCTCAACTTTTTCAGCTATTTTGCCCATAGTTGAAAGTGCTTCAACAGGATATTTGCCTCCTGCTGTTTCGCCGCTGAGCATTATTGCATCACTGCCATCGTATATAGCATTGGCCACATCACTTGCCTCTGCTCTTGTAGGTCTTGGATTTCTAATCATAGAATCAAGCATCTGAGTTGCAGTAATTACAGGTTTCCCTGCTTTATTGCATTTAGTAATTATCATTTTTTGAACAACAGGTACATCTTCCGTTGGAATTTGAACTCCTAAATCTCCTCTTGCAACCATAATTCCATCGGAAAATTTTATTATATCATCGATATTATCAATGCCTTCCTGATTTTCAATTTTAGATATTATACCTATATCTTCACCGCCATTTTTTTCAAGAACCTTTCTGATTCCTAATACATCTGCACCTTTCCTAATAAAAGATGCTGCAATCATATCAATTCCCTGTGAAATGCCATATTTTATATCCTCTATATCCTTATCTGTAAGTGAAGGAAGATTTGTTTTTACATCAGGCAAATTAACATTTTTACGATTGCCAATAGTCCCTCCATTTAATACAGTACATTCCATATCCTGACCGTTTACGTTATCAATTCTTAGCGCCACAAGTCCATCAGCAATAAGTATAGTATTATTTACTTTTACATCCTCATGAAGCTTTTTATAGGATACAGAGCAAATTGTATTATCGCCTAAAACTTCTCTTGTTGTAACAGTAAACTTCTGCCCCTCAATAAGGTCTACACTTCCATTAACAAAGTCCCCCGTCCTTATTTCAGGTCCTTTAGTATCAAGTATTAAACCAACAGGCTTATTCATTTCTTCTCTTAATTTTTTAATAAGAGCAATCCTTTTCCCATGTTCTTCATAATCTCCATGAGAGAAGTTAAGTCTTGCTGCGTTAAAACCAGCTTCCATCATTTTTCTCAGTACATTTTCAGAGTCACTGGCAGGTCCTATTGTACATACAATCTTTGTTTTTCTCATAATTCACTCCTCACTCCTTAATTAGAAAGGATTTGCGCAATTTCATAAAGCTTTTTATCTACCTTTTTCTCCATAGCTAAAGCTTCATCTATATCTATATCTACTATTTTGCCATCCTTTATTCCTACAACTCTTTGACTCTTTCCCTCCATTAGAAGCTCTACTGATCTTACTCCTAACCTTGAAGCAAGTACCCTATCAAAAGCTGATGGGCTTCCACCTCTTTGAATATGTCCTAAAACAGTAGCTCTTGCTTCAATTCCTGTAACATCCTCAATATCTTTTGCAAGCTTTTGAGCTCCGCCTATTCCTTCCGCTAAAAGTATCAGGTTATGAACCTTTCCTTTCGCCTTACCTTCTATTATTGTTTTGCAAAGTTCGTCAAAATCAAAATCCTCCTCAGGAATTATAATACTTTCAGCTCCTCCTGCAAGGCCAGAATAAAGTGCAATATCCCCACATTCTCTTCCCATAACCTCAACAATACTTACTCTTTCATGGGATGTAGATGTATCTCTCAATTTATTTATTGCATCAAGTACAGTATTTAATGCAGTATCAAAACCAATGGAATAATCAGTATAAGCAAGATCATTATCAATTGTTCCTGGTATCCCAATTGTTTTAATTCCAAATTCCTTTGAAAGAAGCTGAGCTCCCTTAAGTGAGCCATCTCCTCCAATTACAACAAGGCCCTCAATTCCAAATACCTTAAGAATATTATATGCTCTCTTTCTTCCCTCAGGTGTCTTAAACTCCTCACTTCTTGCTGTCTTAAGCACAGTTCCACCACGCTGTATTATATCAGCTACTGATGACCTGCTCATTTCAAATATTTCTCCATTCACAAGTCCATTATATCCCCTTTGAATACCCATAACTCTAAGTCCATTTGCAATACCCATTCTTGTCACTGCTCTTATAGCTGCATTCATTCCAGGTGCATCTCCACCACTTGTTAAAACACCTATTGTTTTCATATAACATAACCTCCTATGTCCACTAGGGACAACTTAAGTCCCAGTAATAATAAATTAAACCCCATATCACTTAAAAATCAATATACAATTGAAGTAAGAACTACTGATGCATCTTCTACCTCTGCCTGAGGAACAAGGACTTCATAAATAGCTTTATCATCAGATTTTCCAATTCCTCTAGTCTTTATAAGGATCCCTTCATCATCCAATGCCTTATAAATTTTATCTAATTCTTCTTTATTTTGAGCAACATATACAACTGTCCACATACTAATATCTCCTTCAAAGACGTCATGTGTCCACATTATAATCAATATACTTTACATTACTCATATTATTTGTATAATCGTAAATTATTATATCATATGGGCCCTGTATTTTCAATTACATAAAGTTCCTGCAATTCACCAATTTAACATCCATCAATGAACATAGCGTAGGGAACGGTCTTGACCGTTCCGCCCCCTTAAATTCAGATCGTCCTACAAATGCCACAGAATAAAATTATTATTGGGTGCTGGCACCTTCCACTCTCCTAAATTTTGCTCGTCCATCAACGGAATGGTCAAGACCATTCCCTACAGTTTGTCTGGCATTTTAAGCCTTAGAACATCTTTGTTTCTTATTCCACGGTGTATTAAGTCTAAATTGCAAATTGAAGTGCATAAATTTATTCATAATTCGCCAAAATAAATCAATACCTTTACTCCGCCCTTACATTTTCTTCTCCTATTTTTTCCTTAATGCTAACCACAAGCTCATCACAAATATTTACCCATAAACTTTTTTCTGCAACAAAAAGCTTTTTAGATTTCTTTAAATACACATAAACTGGGCTTTTACCGCTGTATTTTAGCATTACAGGCTTTAAATATTCAATACTATTTTTCCAATCAGTATCATCCAATCTTATATATAGCTTACTTAATTTACCATGATGTGGATTGTCCTCATTTCTTTTTAGCGTCTCAATATTTTCAGCAATAATCTTTGGCTGCTCCTCTTCACGAATGCTTACTCTTCCATTAATTATAACAATATTATCCTCAACTAAAATCCTATTAAATTTCTGATAAGTCTTTGGAAAAACAATTACCTCTACACTCCCAAACATATCTTCTAAATTAATAAATTCCATTATCTCATTATTTTTAGTAGATTTAATACTTATTTTTGAAATAAGGCCTCCAATTATTACCTGCTGATTATCTCTTACCTTTGCCTCATATTCATCAGATTCTTCACTTTCAATAGTAACAATATCTGTAGTTTTGGTATTAGTTAAAGTATCCAATTCTTCCTGATATTCATCAAGAGGATGGCCGCTTATATAAAGACCTGTCATTTCTTTTTCCATAGCTAAAAGATATTTTTTATCAAACTCCTTTAAATCAGGAAGAAAATCTTTGTTTCCCTCATCTTTCTCAATTAAATCATTAAAAAGTGAAATCTGCCCGTCTATATTTTTCTTTTTATCATTTATAATTGAATCCATTATTCTCTCATAAGATGCCAAAAGCTGAGATCTTTTAATATTAAGGGAGTCAAATGCCCCTGCTTTAATCATACTTTCTACTGCTCTTTTATTAATTTCGCTTAAATTCACCTTTTCGCAAAAATCTGTAATCCCTATAAATTTGCCCTTTTCCTCTCTTGAATTTATGATTGAACTTATTGCACCCTTTCCAACATTTTTTATTGCAGCAAGACCAAACCTAATTCCATCACTACTAACTGAAAAGCCTTCATAGCTTTCATTTATATCAGGAGGAAGAACTTTTATGCCCATCTTTTTGCATGCATTTATATAAAAGGCCACCTTTTCGTTGTTTCCCATTACACTTGTAAGCATTGCACACATAAATTCCACAGGGTAATATTTTTTCAAATAAGCCGTTTGATAAGCTATAACTGCATAAGCTGCTGCGTGGGACTTATTAAAAGCATAGGAAGCAAAGTCCATCATTATATCAAAAAGCTGGTTTGCTACTTCCTCACTCACACCATTTCTTATGGCTCCGGGAATAACAACATTCCCATTTTCATCTAACTTACCATATATAAAATTCTTTCTTTCCTTTTCCATAACCGAATGTTTTTTCTTTGACATAGCACGCCTAACAAGGTCTGCCCTTCCAAGAGAATAGCCTCCAATGTCCCTAACCACCTGCATAACCTGTTCCTGATAAACAAGGCATCCATAGGTTACGTTTAAAATAGGCTCCAGTTTTTCATCCAAATATTTAATTTCATCAGGGTTGTTTTTATTTTTAATGTATGTTGGAATTTGATTCATAGGGCCTGGTCTATAAAGAGCTATACCTGCTATAATATCTTCAAGGTTATTAGGCTTTAGTTCTTTCATAAAATTAGTCATACCTGAAGATTCAAGCTGGAATACTCCTTCAGTGTGACCCTCGCTTATCATTTCATAAACTTCTTTTTTATCATAATCAATGTTGTCAATATCAATAGTTTCTCCCTTGTTTTGTTTTACAGTATCTATAGTATCCCTTATAACTGTAAGTGTTCTTAAACCTAAAAAATCCATTTTTAAAAGACCAAGCTCCTCTAAAGTGGTCATGGTAAACTGTGTAACTATAGTGTCATCATTTTTTGCAAGAGGTACATATTCATCTACAGGTGCAGAACAAATTACAACTCCTGCTGCATGGGTAGATGCATGTCTTGGAAGTCCTTCAAGGGATCTTGATATATCAATTAAATTTTTAACTCTTTCATTTTCATCATATTGTTTTTTAAGCTCAGGGTTCATTTCAAGAGCTTTATCTATGGTAATATTAAGCTCCATAGGAATCATTTTTGCAATTACATCTACTTCTGCATAAGAATAGTTAAGAGCTCTTCCCACATCTCTTATAGCTGCCCTTGCTGCCATAGTTCCAAAAGTTATAATTTGTGCTACCCTGTCTTTTCCATACTTTTCTACTACATAATCAATAACTTCCTGTCGCCTTTCATAGCAAAAGTCAGAATCTATATCTGGCATACTTACTCTTTCAGGATTTAAAAATCTTTCAAATATAAGATTATATTTAAGAGGATCTATCTTTGTAATCCCAAGGGTATAAGCTACAATAGAACCTGCTGCAGAGCCTCTTCCCGGCCCTGTCATAATTCCCTTTTCCCTTGCAAATCTTATAAAATCCCAAACTATTAAAAAATAATCAACATAGCCCATGCTTTGTATTACTGAAAGCTCATAGTTAAGCCTATCCAGCGCCTCTTTGCGTGGGTTTTCCCCATATCTTTTATATAATCCTTCCATACAAAGCTTTCTTAAATAATCTTTAGAATCAATCCCCTTTGGAGTTTCAAATTTTGGCAGCTTGGTTTTATGAAATTCAATCTCTACATTGCACATATCAGCAATTTTTCTCGTATTTTCAATGGCAGAAGGTTCAGACTCAAACAAGCTGCACATTTCTTCTTGAGATTTTAAATAAAATTCATCAGTTTTAAAGCTCATCCTGTTTTCATCATCAATAGTTTTCCCAGTTTGAATACAAAGAAGAATTTCATGAGCAGGTGCATCCTCCCGGTTTATATAGTGGACATCGTTGGTAGCTACGAGGGGAATTCCTGTCTCCTTTGACATTCTTATAAGATCCATATCCACTCTTTTTTGTTCTTCTATTCCATGATCCTGAAGCTCAAGATAAAAATTTCCTCTCCCAAATATGCTGTCATATAAAAGAGCCTTTTCCTTAGCTCCATTATAATCCCCATTTAAAAGAAGGCTTTGAACCTCTCCTCCGAGGCAGGCGCTTAGTGCTATAATCCCATTAGAATACTGCCTTAAAAGTTCATAATCTGCCCTCGGTTTATAATAAAATCCATCAATAAAAGCCTTGGAATCAATTTTCATCAGATTCTTATAGCCATCATTATTCTTTGCAAGAAGCACCAAATGATAATTTTCACTGTCATAGTTGGATTCCTTTTTATAAAGACCTCTTGGAGCAATATACGTTTCGCAGCCAATTATAGGTTTAATACCTTCCTCCTTACAGGCTTTATAAAAATCTATAACTCCATACATAGAACCATGATCAGTTATAGCAAGGCTATCCATATTTAATTCCTTTGCTCTTTTTACCAGATCTTTAATTCTGGCTGAACCATCAAGTAAACTGTATTCAGTATGAACATGAAGATGTACAAACCTTGCCAAAATCCCACCTACTTTCTAAGTATCTTCCCGCTTAAAAGAGCCTTTGCCACAGGTTCCTGATCTTTTTCACTGTATATTACAATTTCAACCTTTGAAAATCCCCTGCTTGTATCTATAAAGTCTGCATTTATTGTAACCTTTGAATCTACTTGAATTGGTTTTACAAATATTATACTAAAAGAATCTATTGCCACATTCGTATGATTTTTCTGATTAAGAGCTAAAGTGCCACAGGTCTGCATAAGCATTGAAAGTGCACTCCAGCTTGCAGTTCCTATAGGATTAAGCATTTCTGGTATAATCTTTCCAGTAAATTTAATCCCTGAATTAGTATTTGTATGTTTAAATCCCCTTAATAGAATATCATCCATGGTTTCTCCAACCTGGGGCTGATTATTAGCAAACTGAAGTGCTTTAATAACATCCTGTCTGCTTATAACTCCTACAAGCTGTTTAGACTCAATTACTGGAATAAGCTCAATACCCTCCCATGCCATAATATGAGCTGCATATGCCACAGAAGTTTTTGCCCCAACGGTAACTGGATTTTTTATCATATAATTTGTAATACTTTCATCATCAAAGGCATCTGCTGCTATATCTTTTAAAGTAACAAGACCTATTACTTTATTATTTTCATCTATAACAGGAAGTTTCCCGTGTTTAGAACTTTGCACAAGTTCCCTGGCATCTCCCACAGTGCTATTAGCATTAAGTACTGCTAAGTTTGTTTCCATTATATCTTCAACTAAAATGATATCCTTTTTAATCAAATTTTCTGATATAGCCCTATTTATCATAGTAGCAGTGGTAAAAGTATCATAACTGCAGGACATTATAGGAAGCTTCTTTTTATTTGCCAGTGCCTTTATTTCTTCGCTGCAGTTAAAACCACCAGTTATTAAAACAGCACATTCATTTTCAATAGCAAGTTTTTGAGCTTCCTCCCTGTTTCCAACAATTAAAAGGCTCCCCTCACTTAAATATTTTTTCATTTCATCTACTGTCATAGCCCCTATTACAAACTTGTTTAAAGTTTTATAAAGACCATCCTTTCCGCCTAAAGCAGAACCATCTACAATGTTTACAACTTCTGCATAAGTAAGAGTTTCGATATTCTTTTTTTCAACCTTTTCTATTCTTACAGTCCCAATCCTTGGTACTGTACTTACAAACCCCATAGATTCAGCATCTTTAATTGCCCTATAAGCAGTTCCATCACTAACTTTCAAAGAAGTTGCAACCGAACGTACAGATATTTTGGTCCCAACTTCAAGTTTATATATGTACCTTATTATTCCTTCGTGTTTTGTCATATACACAACCCCTCATTTATCTATTTTCCCTATGTCTATTATATCAAAAATAACGGGCTTTTTAATACCCGTCATCTTTTAATTCCTCTGCAATCTTTTCAATCCTTCTAAGTCTATGATTCACACCGGATTTGCCAATAGGTGGATTCATCATCTCTCCAAGCTCTTTAAGCGGCAAATCAGGATATTTCATTCTTATCTCAGCAATTTCCTTCAAATTTGGAGGCAGTTTTTTTAATCCTATTTTCTTCTGAATAAATTTTATTGATTCTATTTGTCTTACTGCAGCATCCACAGTTTTACTAAGGTTTGCAGTTTCACAGTTTACAAGCCTGTTTACATTGTTTCTGATTTCCTTATAAATCATAACATTTTCAAGGTCAAGAAGAGCAGAATGTGCCCCTATAATATTTAAAAGATCCACTATCTGTTCCCCTTCCTTTATATAAACCACGAAATTGTTTTTCCTGTCTATTACCTTTGCATTTAAATTAAAGGAATTAATTAATTTCATAAGCTCCTCTGCAAAGTCAAAGGTGCTCATTACAAATTCCAGATGATATGTCTTTTCAGGATTGCTTACAGAGCCGCCGCCTAAGAATGCTCCTCTTATATAAGCCCTTTTGCAGCAGTTTTTCCTTATCATTTCCTGGGGAATCTTATTTGCAATGCTTAATGTCTTATTTGGATTTTCTCGCAATATGCCAGTTTTTATTAATATATCCTTTGCTCCCATATCCCCTTTTACAAGAAGAAGGTAAATATTATTCTTTTTAAGAGAGTTATTCTTTTTAACTAAAATCTGTGTATGAATACCAAACAAATCCTTTAAAAGAGTAAAAACCTTCCTTGCTATTGCAGGGTTTTCTGTGGAAATCTTAAAGCTTAACCCCTGCTTTGGCCTTATATTTATTGTGCCGCTGGTTTTTATAATTGCTGATATTTCAGCAAGCTTGCAGCAGTCCTTCTCATCGCTTAACCTGCATATTTCATTTTTAGCTTTAGAAGAAAATGACACATCATCATCCCCTTTGCATTTCTTTTATTCTTTCTGAGAGATAACAATAGTCAAATGTTTGTTTTCCGTCCTCTGGCATTGCATTTTTTAATATGAGTTTCATAATTACATTGGCAAGTACCTTAGTATTATGTCTTAAAAGCCCATCTTTTATCTGAACAAAATCTTCTTCAATTATATTAATTTGCTTTGGGATGTTTTCCCTATCAATTTCAACTATATCCTGACCATCATTTTTATATTTTGTAAAATAAGGCTCAGGAATTTTCCCATTATTGGCAATTATGAAATCAATAACTCTTCCATTAGAATGAAAATCAATTGCATTTATATGATCTGAAAGTTTATATCCGTCAGTTTCCCCTATCTGAGTCATAATATTTGATATATATATCTTTAGTGCCTTTGAGGTTTTTATTTTATCGGTAACCTCTTTAATTACTAAATTAGGAAGGATGCTTGTATATAAACTTCCGGGGCCAATTATAATACAATCAGCATCCTCTATATCATAAAGAGCATCTTCAAGGGGCTTGGGGCTTTCTGGATTAAGATAAACTCTTTTTATCTTAGAGTTTTGTTCAATACTTGCCTTTGGAATTGAAGATTCACCCTTTATTATATTCCCATTTTCAAGTTCTGCATAAAGATCAACATTTTCCATTGTAACAGGATAAACTTTCCCTACTACCGCAAGTACATCCCCCATCTTTTTAATTGCTTCTTCAAAATTTGTTGAAATTCCATTCATAGCTGCAATAAAAAGGTTTCCAAAACTTTGGCCCTTTAAATCACCATCTTTAAACCTATACTGCATGAGCTGTTCCATTACAGGTTCTGTGTGAGCAAGAGCCAAAAGGCAGTTTCTTATATCCCCCGGCGGAAGCATTCCAAGGCTTTGCCTTAATGCTCCTGATCCACCGCCATCATCTGCAACAGTTACTATGGCAGTAATATTTGACGTATATTCCTTTAACCCCCTAAGCATTGTAGATAAACCTGTACCTCCGCCTATAGCTACAACCTTTGGCCCTTTATCTAAAGTAATCTTCTTACGCGATAACTCTTTATCTTTGTCCTTATCATTTTCGCTATTATAACTTGCAAAGCTCATTCGTTAACATCCCCCATAACATCCTTGCTTATATCTCTATGGTTTATAAATACTGCGTGCCCCTGTTCCTTTAGTATTTCAAAAATTTTATTAGCAATTGCAACTGAGCGGTGCCTTCCACCTGTGCATCCTATAGATATAACTAACTGATTCTTACCCTCTTTTATATAAAGTGGAATTAAAAATTGAAGCAAATCGCTTACTTTATTAATAAACTCCATTGTTTCCGGCCATTTAAAAACATATTCCTTTACTTTATCATCATTCCCAGAATACTTTTTTAATTCTTTTATATAATATGGATTTGGAAGAAACCTTACATCAAAAACAAGATCTGAATCAAGTGGAATCCCATATTTAAATCCAAAAGAAATAACATTGATTATTAAGCTGTCAAACTCTTCACCAACAAGGAATATTTTTTGCATTTCCTCTTTAAGCTGCCTGCTGGTAAGGTTTGTAGTGTCAATAATATGATCTGCATGCCTTTTTACTTCCTCAAGCCTCTGCCTTTCCTCACGTATGCCATTTATAATTCTGCCTTGTATCGCTAAAGGATGGTTCCTTCTTGATTCCTTATATCTTTTAACAAGAACCTCATCTGAAGCATCTATAAACAATATCTGATATTTATTTCCCATTACCTTTAAATCATTTAGGCCTCCAAAAAAATCATCAAAGAACTTGCCGCCTCTAATATCTACAACAACTGCAACTTTTTCAATCTTACCATTTGACTGACAGCATATTTCTGCAAACTTTGATAAAAGTGCAGGAGGAAGGTTATCAATACAAAAATATCCCATATCTTCAAGGCTTCTAATTGCCTGAGTCTTGCCTGCCCCAGAAAGTCCAGTAACAATAACAAATTCCATAAAAATCCCCTCTTTTATATTTCAATTCCTGCACAGCAATTTGGCAAAATGCAGCATACCATGCCTATAGCAGCAATTCAATTAGCTGCCGCAGAAAGTTAAATTAATCTGCATTTATTATTCTCTCATCAGGAATTCCAGCCTCCAGTGCTATCCTAATTCCATTGTCTACATTCCCAACATTTTTTGATATATGTGCATCACTGCTTATAGCAAATTTAACACCCTTTTCTTTACATGCAATTTTAGCATACTCAACAGTTAAGTTCCCATGGCTGCTGTTAATTTCCAGTGCAGTACCCTTTTTCGCTGCAGCCTTTGCTAATTTTTCTGTATCAACATCTATTTTCGCTCCAGGATGAGTTAATATGAATATATTATTTTTATTTATTGCATTGATAAAAGCTTTGGTATTTATATCTCTGCAGCTTTTTCTCATTGGTAGTAAAATTTTTGCCAAATAATTTCTTATATAAAGATACCATGCATCCTTAAGAGTTTTAGGTTTTGCACCATTATGAAAGCCCGCAAGAAGGATATCTATAGTCTTTAAATCTTCCTCATTAACATCAAGGTCACCATCTACACTTATAATATTAGCTTCCACTCCCAATAAAATTTTTATATCAGGATATTCTTTTTTCATAGCATCTATTTCTTTTCTCATCTTTTTTAAATTTTCATGGCTTACCCCAAATCCAAAATGCCCCGGACCATGATCAGTTATAGCTACTTCCTTAAGTCCCTTCCTTCTTGCCTCCTCTACATTATCTCTTATAGTGCCTTTACCATGGCTGTAAATTGTATGCGTATGGTAATCAGCAAAAATTTTCATTTTATGTCCTCCATTACAAATATCTTAATCATCCCCAGCTTATGTTATGATTTTGAAGTTGGGAATTCTTTTTCATCTTCAGTTTCTTCAACTATGTATTTTATATTATATTTTATATTCTACCACCAAATTATGTTTTATGACTACATGATTCTTTCTTATTACTGCAATTTAAAATGATTAATGAACATATTCCAGCGAGATAAGAAAAATATATGAAATGGACATTGGGTAGGGAGCGGTCTTGATCGTTCCACCCCCCCGATTCCGTGCATAACCCAGCGGGACGGTCAAGACCATCCCCTACAGCTGGCATGGTAAAGTGAATGGAATATATTTTTCTTATCTCTGCGGTGGATTAAATCTAAATTAAAAAAAGAGGCAAGCAATGCTCACCCCATATGATTTAAATAATCGTAAAATTTTATTTATTCTTTACTATAGCTTCTAATTCTTTTATAAATCTTTCATTTTGCTCCATAGTTCCAATGGTTACTCTAAGCCATCCATCCATTCCAAACAGAGATCCTGGTCTTATTATTACACCCTTTCTTAAAAGTGCATCAGAAACTACTTTATCATCCATGCCGGTATTAATCATTATAAAGTTAGATTGAGTTTCGATGTATTCAAGCCCTAATCGGCTGCATTCCTTATACATATATTTTCTGCCCTTAGAATTCAGTTCAACAACTCTCTTAATAAATTCCTGATCCTTAAGTGCTGCAACGCCAGCCACCTGTGCTATTAAGTTGGTATCAAAAGGTCCTATAATAGAATTTATATATGCTGTTACCTCTTTATCAGCTATACCATAACCTGTTCTAAGTCCTGCAAGACCATAAGCTTTTGAAAATGTCCTTAATACAATCATATTCTTATGATCTTTAATCATTGGAATTGTCTGAGGATACCTTTCATCTTCAACATATTCATGATATGCCTCGTCCATAACAACCAAAACATCTTTAGGAATTCTCTTAAGCGCTTTTTCAAGCTCATCCTTATAAACAATTGGGCCTGTTGGATTGTTTGGTGTGCAAATCCAAATAATTTTTGTCCTATCTGTTATAGCATCCACCATTTTTTCTAAATCTAATCCGTGATTTTTCATAGGAATCTTAATGGATTTCCCGCCAAATAGCTGGGTGCTGTCCTCATATCTCTGGAAAGATACTTCTCCCATTATGCTTTCATCACCAGGGTTTAAAACCATGCTGCATATAACTCTAATAAGTAAGTCTGAACCAGTTCCGCAAAATAGCATATCTGCTGGAACATTTAAATACTCAGATAAAGCCTTTTTAAGCTCAAAGTTTGAAGCATCTGGATATAAATTTACTTTATCAGATATATCCTTTATTGCTTTTGTAACCTTAGGTGAGCACCCCAGTGGGTTTTCATTTGAAGCAAGCTTTATAATGTCTGTAATCCCAAGTTCTCTTTTTACCTCTGAAATTGGCTTTCCAGCATGATAAGCCTTTAGCCCCAGTACAGCATCTCTAACCTTCATGAATAATTCCCCCTATAAATTATTTGATATAAATAAATTTCTACACGTTTAGATAATTTCCTGCACAATTTATTTAATTTTATCAATTTTCAATAAATTAATAGTAGGGAACCGGTCAAGGCAGCTCCCTACATGAGGATTAATCCTCACCAATTAATTTTATTTCAGGTTCCAACTCTACTCCAAATTTTTCTTTAACCAACTCTTGTACCTTTTTTATTAATTCCAAAATATCCTTTGCAGTTGCATTATTATAATTAATTATAAATCCAGAATGTTTTTTTGAAACCATAGCTCCACCTACAGAAAGCCCTTTAAGCCCTGCATCATCAATAAGCTTTGCTGCGAAATATCCATCAGGTCTTTTAAATGTACTGCCTGCACTTGGATATTCCAATGGCTGTTTATCAACTCTTCTTTTATTAAGCTCATCCATTCTATCCTTTATTTGATTATATTCACCATGTTCTAATACAAAGGATGCCCAAAGTATTGCATAATTATATTTTTGTACTGCACTCATCCTGTAAGAAAGCTCAAGCTGATCCCTATTTAAAATAAATCTATTCCCATTTTCATCTACAACCTCTGCACAATCAACAACATCCTTCATCTCAGGTCCATAGGCTCCTGCATTCATTGTAAGTGCTCCGCCTACAGTTCCAGGAATACCTGATGCAAATTCTAACCCTTTAAGGCTGTTTTTTAATGCCTCATTGGCTGTTTTTGAAAGGAGTGCCCCGGCATCAGCAGTTATCCTATTCCCTTCAACTTTAATATCATTAAGAGATGTAAGCTTTATTATTACACCTTTATATCCGCCATCTCTAACCATTAGATTTGTACCATTACCCATAATAAAATAAGGTGCATTATATTTTTTACATGCATTCAAGCATTTAATAAACTTATTATAAGAGTTTGGTGTAATAAATATGTCAGCAGCTCCCCCAACTTTAAATGATGTATGATTTTTCATTAATTCATTATATCTAATTTGATTTATATCAAGTATTGATTCAAGTTCTTCTTTTAAATTATTATAATTCATAGCTTCATCTCCCTATGATTTTACTATAAAATAAAATTGTGTGATTTACACCCATCTAAGCCCTTTGGGATAATGATTTTTTAATTTGCCATTTGATACTTTTCCCCATCCAAGTGAATATCCATCTATACAAATGAGACACCATCCATTTTCCAAGTTTACATTTAAAATATTTCCGCTTAGATATGAAATAATACTTTCATCCGTTGAGCTTATATTTAAAGTTCTTTTTGCATCCTCTTTTTTTAGAGCTAATGCAAGACTGTGTGAAGGTTCAAACCAGTTATTTTTAAAAGTCCCAATATGTAGTCCGGATCTTAACACTCTAAGACCATTTAATTCAAAAATATCATCTGGCAGTTTATATAGATTGTTGCCAAAAGAAAATAGGTTCCCATCTATATTAATATTCAAATTTTCATTTTGAAATTCATAAAAAAGTTTCAAATCTTGAACTTTTGTTGTATTTTTCATTATTATATTTTTGGATAAGACTCCATCATTTTTTCTTAAGAGGCACAGAAAATGACCTTCTCCCCTTAATTTGTGTGGAAAAAGCCTTGCTGCATCATTTAACCTAATATCTCCAATTATATCCCCAAATCCGCTGCTAAAGCCATATTTTTTTTCTATCTTTTCTACATTATATTCCTTATGCTCTTCTAAAAATTCATGTATCGTTTTTTCATTTTCTTCAATTGAAAATGTACAGGTAGAGTATATCATATATCCGCCTGGTTTAAGCATCTTATCAGCAGATTGAAGGATTTCCTTTTGCCTCAAGGCACATCCTAGTACATTTTCTTCACTCCAGTTTAAAGCTGCCTCCTCTTCCTTTTTAAACATTCCTTCACCTGAACAAGGTGCATCAACGATTATTTTATCAAAATAACCTATAAAATGTTTTTCAAGTTCCTTAGGAGAATTATTTAAAACAACTGCATTTGTTATTCCTAGTCTTTCTATGTTTTCTGCCAAGATTTTTGCCCTTTTAAAATCAATTTCATTTGAAACTAAGATTCCACTTCCCTGAAGATAGGCTGCAGCCTGAGTACTTTTTCCTCCAGGAGCCGCACAAAGGTCTAAAACCTTATCTCCCTTTTTTATATTTAAAGCTGATACAACAGCCATAGCACTTGGTTCTTGAATATAATAAAGTCCTGCTGAATGATATGGATGTTTACCAGGCTTATCTTCGTTAATATAAAATCCTCTTTCTTCCCAAGGGATATTTCCCAAAAGTTTAAATGGAGAAATCTTTTTAAAATCTTCCACAGGTAATTTAAGAGTGTTCACTCTAAGTCCTTGAGCAATATCATCATTAAGGCTTTTTATAAACTCCCCATATTCCTGTCCTAAAAGTTTTCTCATTCTTTTTTTAAAATTTTCAGGAACCATTGTTACTCCTCTCAAAATAAGCACCCTATAGGTGCAAAACGGTTATTCAATATATTTTTATTAAAATTATACCATAATATTTTATAGAAAAAAATCATAATACTAAAGTTGTTAATCATTGGCAGCATTTTAATGCTCTAAATTTCATCATAATCTATTCTGTTCTTCAATTTCCCTTTTTCTTTCAAATACTTTTTAAGTTTCATAGGATCTGTGTTCATTATTTTATCCTCACTGACATTGGCCTTTTCAACCAGTTCAACTGCTTTATCCAACTTACCAATGCTGTAGCAAATGTGAGAATCACTTCCAAGTGTAATTAAGTTCCCATACTTTGCTGCCTTTTCTGCAATAATTTCACAGTTTGCCTTGCTTCCCACCCTTGATACTCCAAGAGAACTGTTGTTTATTTCTATAATAACATTATATTCAAGTGCAGCTTTAAGCATTTCATCCACATCAATAGGAAAAGAAGGATTACCTGAGTGTCCTATAATATCCACACAATGGTTTTTCATTGCACCTATAACTGCATTAGTATTATCCTTTACGCTTGATGGTCTGATACAAATATCATGAAGGCTTGCAATAACAATATCCATATCATTTAAGGTTCTTTTATTTAAATCAATTGTTCCATCGTAATCAATTATGTTTGCTTCTACTCCCTTTAAAACTTCAACTCCTGCAATTACATCAGGAATAACCTTAAAGTTTATAAAATAAGAGTATCCGGCAGTACCTGGCATTTTAGGACCATGATCTGTCATTCCAATCATCTTCATTCCATTTTTGGCTGCCTCGGTACAATTTTCAATAAGAGTACTATAAGCATGACCGCTTGCAATAGTATGAGTGTGAGTATCAACTACCATTTTCTTCATTTATAACACCTCTATAATAAGATTTTAATATATATATTAATCACTATTATCCCTATATTCCCTAAAATAATTATACACTGCCTCAGCAGATTTTTCATTCATTCCTTCAACCTTTTTTAAATCCTCTATAGGTGCCTTCCTTATAGCATCTATAGTTTTATAATACTTTAAAAGTTCTCTTTTCCTTTTTGGTCCAATACCTTCTATTTCATCTAAGACAGAAGAAACTATACTTTTCGACCTTAAACTTCTATGATAGGTTATAGCAAATCTGTGAGCTTCATCTTGAATTCTTGCAATAAGTTTAAATGCATTTGATTCTTTATATATTTCGGCTTCATTGTTATTGTATATAAGCCCTCTGGTTCTATGCTTTTCATCCTTCACCATTCCGCATACTGGAATAGAAATGTTAAGCTCATTTAAAACCTTCAGCGCAATATTAACCTGTCCGCCTCCGCCATCCATCATAATAAGATCTGGAAAGACTGAAAACTTTCCCTCAGTATAATTTATTTCTTTTTTTTGCAGCTCTTCCCTTTCCCTTAAACCTCTTTCAAATCTTCTTCTTATTACCTCTTCCATGCTTTTATAATCATTAGGGCCCTCTACAGTTTTAATTTTAAATCTTCTATAATCCTTATTTTTAGGCTTTCCATCTTCAAATACCACCATGGAGGCTACTGGATCAGTCCCTTGTATATTGGATATATCAAAGGCTTCTATTCTCTTAGGATAGTTTTTAAGTTCTAAAATAGCAGCTATTTCATCTAAAGCTCCCTTAGATGATTCCCTTTCCTTATCCATTTTAAACTTCCTTTGCTCAATGGCAGACTCCGCATTTTTTTCAGCCATTTTAATAAGTTTAACCTTTTCTCCTTTTTTAGGTGTATGTATATAAACTTTTGCTCCTTTTTTTTGAGAAAGATATTCCTCTATTTCTTCCATATTAGGTATTTCATCCTGGATAATAATTTTTTTAGGTATATAATCCCTTTCTTCATAAAATCGAAGTAAAAATTGAGAAATAATATCCTCATCATCCTCTATATTATCGAAAAAAAAGTTCTCCCTGCCTAAAAGTTTCCCGCTTCTAATAAAAAATACTTCCATGCAGCACTCATCTATGCCTTTAAAAGCTGCGAAAACATCCTCATCTTCAAAGGACGATGATATTATCTTTTGTTTTTGCTGAATCTTTTGTATAGATATTATTTTATCCCTTGTTGCTGCAGCTGCTTCAAAATTTAATTTTTCTGATTCCTCCTGCATTTTTTCCTTAAGCTTTTCTATAAGCTCCCCATCCTTGCCCGATAGAAGAAGAATTATGTCCTTAACTATATTCATATAATCCTCTCTTTTTATATTCCCCTGGCAAGGCGCAAGACATCTTTTTATTTGATAATTAAGGCAAGGTCTTGATACAACTTTCCCATATTTGATTTGCTGACTGCAGCTTCTTAAAGGATAAATATTTTTTACAGCATCAATTGTTTCTTTAACTGCATATGAATCTGTATATGGTCCAAAGTATTTAGATCCATCTTTTATCATTTTTCTGGTTATTAAAATCCTTGGGTATTCTTCATTTACGGTTATTTTTATATATGGATAGTGCTTATCATCCTTTAAGAGAATATTATATTTGGGCTTATGCTTTTTAATTAAATTACATTCGAGAATAAGAGCCTCCATTTCAGTATCTGTAAGTATATACTCAAATTCCGCAATGTGGCTTACCATTGCAGCAACCTTTGGTGAATCCTTCCTCGAATTTTGAAAATACTGCCTTACTCTATTTTTTAAAGAAACTGCTTTACCAATATATATTATTTCGCCTTCACTATTTTTCATTATATAAACCCCAGGACTATCAGGAAGTTTTTTTAATGCTTCTTCAAAATCAAACATATATAATCCTCCTATTTTATCCGATGGTTGTTAGTCGTAATACCCCGCCAAGGGCGGGGTATTACAGATACTATGCTCCCTGGATCAGCCACTATTGCCCAATGCATTATTCTATCCGGATAAAAGTATTACGGCTACTACGCCTCTGGATCGGCTCTTCTAAGGCTCAGTGGAGAAAAGTATTCCTTATAAACAGACTCCACCTGAGTCTAAGAATCACCTTATCCGATGATTTCTAAATCAATTAAAAGTTATAGTGAGCTTAATATATATGGCAATTCAAATGTAATATACGTAAGGCATGATGCCATAATAAGCCCTTCCACAATTTTACCCTGCCATGAACCTACTCTAAATGTTAAAGGCATCTTAATTTTTTTCTTAATAAAGGGATAAAAAAGTGGAACACCTCTATTAGTAAACATATCCGCAATTATATGGGATATATACCCGATAAAAAATGGTATTGAATAGCCACTGTACCCAAGCCTCTTTGATGTATATGCAAAGGTGATGGAGAAAATAAATAAACCATTTAAGCTGTGGATCACTCCCTCCCTATGAGTTGAAACCCCAATTAGTATTAAAGAAATGCCTATGACATTTAAATAGGTGTAATTAAAATAAAACATATTTAAAGCTATAATAAAAATTCCAAGGCTTAAATAAATTGTTAACTTAACACTTTTATTTTTTACTGGAAGAATATATTTATTTATTAAACTTTTAGGATGATCTATGTCAGGAAAAACAGATGCTATGGAGCAAACAGTAAGGGAGGCAAGATTTATGTTTATTTTAAAATGTTTTGAAGCTGCAACAGTAGCAGCAATTCCAATAGTCAAATGTGCTTTTCCTGTCATCTTTTACCTCCTGCAAAGCTATTTATTTAAATAAGCTTTTATGGTTTCTCGTGCAACTTCAGCAGCACGTCCGCCTCCATATCCAGCATTTTCAACTATAACCGCTACTGCTATTTGGGGATCTTCTGCAGGAGCAAAAGCTACAAACCAAGAATGGCTTTGATTATTGCTGCTGTCCTCCGCGCTTCCGGTTTTTCCTGCCACTGTTGTCCCTTGAATTCGTGCATTAGTTCCTGTTCCAGACTTTACTGTTTCCACCATATAATCTTTAATTATGTCTGATGTTCCCCGACTTATGCTTTCAGTCAATTCTTGCGGCACTGTTTCACTTATTTTAAATCCATAAGGATTTTTAACCTCCTTAACTATATAAGGCTTCATCATAACACCATTATTTGCAATAGCCGAAGTAACAAGTGCCATGGTCATTGGATTGGCAGCAACCTTATTTTGGCCAATAGCATTTTGTGCAAGCTCAGCTTTATCGTTTTTATCACCTATTGAAATACCCCCACTCTTAATGTTTATAGTGTCATAATCCTGATTAAGAGGGATATCCTTATTAAACATAAATTTTTCAGCTGAATCCTTAAGCCTATCATAACCAAGTTCCATGCCGATAGAGCCAAAGGTATAGTTGCAGGAATATTTAAATGCATTTTTTAAATTAATTTTCCCATGGGATTTATTATTCTGATCAATTAAAGTATAGTTTCCTATCTTTAGTTTTCCATTACAATTAAATGTTCTATCCAAACTCTGATTTTCATTTTCAATAAAACTTGCAGTTGTAACTAGTTTAAAAACTGACCCAGGCGGATAATATCCCTGGGCTGCTCTATTTATAAAAGGTTTTCTTTCATCATTTTTAAGAGAATCAAAGTTTTCATTGATATTTTGAGGATTAAAGGATGGCGTAGAAACCATGGCTATAATCTCCCCAGTCTTTGGATTAATAGCTGCCACACCACCCTTATCTGTTCCCATAGCTTTATATGCTCTTTCCTGAGTAGCTTTATCAATAGTTAAGCATACATCATTTCCACGCTTTTCTTTCTTTGTAATTATATCACCAATGTTTTTAGTCATACCCCCAAAAACATTGTACATAAAATTTCTTCCCTGCAAAATATCATTATACTTTAGCTCTACACCAGTTTTCCCATACTTATAGCTGCTATATCCAGTTACATGGGCATACGCTTCACCATTTGTATAAGTCCTGTCCTGAGTGCCCTTCTCATTTCTTTTGCTTGTTACAATAGGTTTGCCATTCCTATCTAGTATAGAACCCCTTATATATTCATTATCATAAATAGCAAGCCTTCGATTAGTGGGATCAGTTACTATTTTATCTGCAGTAAATATATTAAAATATGTTAAATAACCTATTATACTAAAAAAGCATATAGAGAAAAAAATAACAAGCCTCTTTATCCCTTTTTCAATATCCTTATTCATAAACCACTGTCCTCCTTGCCTCAGATATTTTTTGAAGTACTCCAAGACAGGCAAAATTAAGTATCATGGAACTTCCTCCATAGCTTACAAAAGGAAGTGTTACACCAGTTAATGGTATCATCTTTATTACACCGCCAATTATTACAAAAACCTGAAATCCAATCATGCTTGAAATTCCAACAGCAACAAGGCTGGAAAAGTTATCTTTTGCATTTATTGCAGCCCTTAATCCCCTATATACAAGAATGAGGTATAAAAGAATTAAAGCAGTGCCGCCAAGAAGTCCGAATTCTTCACATATAGCTGCAAAAATACAGTCATTGTGAACTTCAGGTATAAATTCAGGGTGTCCAAGGCCAAGTCCAGTACCAAAAAGCCCACCTGAGGCAATAGCTAAAAGTGACTGACATATTTGATTTCCTTTATCATATTTATCTTTCCATGGATCTATCCATATAGCAAATCTGGTTCTTACATGGGCAAATTTAAAATAGCTGAATATAGACCCTACAATAAAGACTCCAAGGCTAGCTAAAATAAATTTACGGTCTGATGTTCCTATGTAAACCATAGTAATAAATATACCAAAAAATATAAGCCCAGCTCCTAAATCCTTTTCCACTACCAAAAGTCCAATACATATAAATACTGGAATAGAAATCTTAACAGCATCCTTGAAATCTTTTACATCCTGAATTGCACTTGCCAAATAAAAAATTAAAAAAAACTTAGCAATTTCAGAAGGCTGTATGCTGTATTTACCTATTCTAAGCCAGTTCCTTGAGCCTTTTATTTCTTTCCCGAAAAATAGCGTAGATGAAAGAAGAAGTATAGCAATTATCGCATAAAGATACTTAAATTTCTCAAGGCGGCTTATATCACGAAGAAATATTACAATAATCATATAAATCCCAAGGCCTAAAACAAACCATACTATTTGTTTGAATGCTAGTGCGCTGTTTATTCTATAAATCATAATAAGTCCAAACTGAGTTATAAACAGAGGAATTATAAGAAGAAATTTATCACCTTTATAGAAAAATTTACTTATTATGCTATATGAAGATATTATCAATATACATGAAAGACCTCCTACTTCAAGAGGTCTATAATCCATTTTAGATAATGCTAGTATAGAATATAAAAGCATGGTTATGATGCATATATCTTTTATAATACTTTTCTCAAAAGTTTTCATAAAAATCCCTCTATCCTATAACTTTAAACTTAGCTCTGCCAATTTCAATTATATCCCCGCTATAAAGTTCTTCTGCCTCTTTAAGTAGATCTCCATTTTTAATAGTTCCATTAGTGCTATTTAAATCCATAATATAAAGCTCATCATCCTTAATGAATATTCTGGCATGATAGGAGGATACATAGGGGTCATCAATTATAATATTATTTGACTGATTTCTCCCTATATTAGTTATAGTATGCAGGGTAAGAACACTACCTTTTGATATGCCTGATTCAGATGGGGCATCAAGAACCTCAAGTGCATAATCCAAAAACCTATCTTTCTTTTTTGAACCCTTAAGGTCAGTGTACATAACCTTTATTATCTTAAAGAGAACAACATAAATAAGTCCAATCACAACAAACCTTAAAATTAATGTAATTTGTTTAACCATAAAACCACCCTTATCATGTATATATGATTGAAATACAAATACTGGTATTCAAATCTTTTCTTCATTATACCATAGTAAATATCTATCTGACAGCAAATGCTGTCAGATAGATACTTGTTTGAAACTAAAATAGCTTTTTAAAATCCGTACTCTTTCTTGAAGTCGTTGCTGGCTGCTTTTCGTTCTTTTGAATAAAGAGCTTCGGCTTTACATCTTTTAAAGTTACTATAATATCCATTTTCCCATCTTTATTATAATCAACAAAATAATAATTTCCTGCTTGCTTTTCTCCATATTTTACTGGAAGAGACTTATCTTCATAAAAGCCTTTATTGGTTAGCACAAACTTTCTCATATTTTGAATTACATCACCTGCATATATCTCTTTAACTCCATCTCCGTTAAAGTCAGCAATTTGTATATTACCGTTAAAAGATATATCGTTTGAAGTAAACTCCCAAAGCTTAACTGCATTATTTGCTTTCAATCTATATATTATAAGCTTTTTTTCATCAACATTGCAAACAAGCTCTATCTGTCCATCATTATCTATATCAGCTATCTTTCCAATACCCTTAATTTGACTTAATAGCTTTCCGTCCTTATATATATAGGTTTGATGATTCTTTATTATGAGATAATAATTTTGAAATTTTTGATATCCCCAAAGTTCATCATTATCATTAAGATTATTTATTACAAAATCATCAATAACCTCATTTTCTGCTGCTTTTGAAATATCGAGATTATCTCCTGTAACTTTTGAATATACAATTTCGCCGTTTTTACTTTCAGATACAAGAATAAAGCCATTATCTTTAGGATAAACATCAATTACAGATAAATTAACCTCATCATATTTATCTATAGTCCTCTCAGTAAAGTTCACCTTCCAATCTTCCTTCTCAAAAGCTTTAAATTTTTCACTGCTGAAATCAGGTGTAGTTTCTCCAACTTGTTTAAACCTGCTTGCTTTTTTATCCCGCATATTAGTCTTATTTTTACTGCAGGATGAAAAAAGTAAAGATAAAGTAAGGATAAATAAACATAACTTCTTCATTTTATCCCTCCTCGTATAATGAGTTTATAGTCAGTTAAATGGCTGCGCTGCCATCCGTAATATCTAACGGCAGTTACGCCGCCCATGGATCGGCTCTTCTATTTATTTAGCATTCTTTTTATATACTGCCCTGTATAGGAATTTTTTATTTGTGCTATTTCTTCAGGAGTTCCACAGCCTATAACCTGTCCTCCCCTGTCTCCGCCGTCTGGCCCTAAATCAATAACATAATCAGCGCATTTTACGACATCTAAATTATGTTCTATTACTACTACAGTATTTCCACTGTCTACAAGCCTTTGCAGTATTTCAATTAACTTTTTTACATCTTCAACATGAAGCCCTGTAGTTGGTTCATCTAATATATAAAATGTTCTTCCTGTACTTCTTTTTGAAAGTTCAGTAGCAAGTTTAATTCTCTGTGCCTCTCCTCCTGAGAGCTGAGTAGACGGCTGCCCTAATTTTATATAAGAAAGGCCTACATCATATAAAGTTTGAAGCTTATTTTTTATCCTTGGTATATTTTTAAAAAACTCCAATGCTTCCTCTACAGTCATGTCAAGCACATCTGAAATATTTTTTCCTTTATATTTTACCTCCAAGGTTTCCCTGTTGTATCTTTTTCCCTTGCAAACTTCACAGGGTATATAAACATCAGGCAAAAACTGCATCTCTATTTTAATTATACCATCACCGCTGCATGTTTCACATCTTCCACCTTTAACATTAAAGCTAAACCTTCCATTTTTATATCCTCTCATTTTAGCTTCAGGTGTCCCTGCAAATAACTCCCTTATATAATCAAATACCCCAGTATATGTGGCAGGATTTGATCTCGGTGTTCTTCCAATGGGAAGCTGATCTATATTAATAATCTTATCAATATTTTCAAGACCTAGTATTTCATCATAACAGCCCGGTAAAACCTTTGAACCGTTTAGTTCTTTTGCAATCCCCTTATATAGTATTTCATTTACAAGTGTACTTTTACCTGAACCTGAAACTCCAGTAACACAGGTAAAAACTCCAAGAGGAAATTTAACTTCTATGTTTTTTAAATTATTTTCCTTTGCACCCTTTACAGTAATATAGTTGCCATTTGGTTTTCTTCTTTCTTTAGGTATTTCTATTTTCTTTTTTCCTGATAAATACTGCCCTGTTATAGATTTCTCGCAGGCTGCCACCTCTGAAGGTGTACCACAGGCAACTACTTCTCCTCCATGATCTCCTGCACCAGGTCCAATATCAACAATATAGTCTGCTGCTCTCATTGTGTCCTCATCGTGTTCTACAACAATAAGGGTATTCCCTAAATCCCTTAAATGTTTTAATGTCTCCAATAGCTTGTCATTATCCTTTTGATGAAGTCCGATACTTGGCTCATCAAGGATGTATAAAACACCTACAAGACCTGAACCAATTTGTGTTGCAAGTCTTATTCTTTGTGATTCTCCTCCTGAAAGCGTTGAAGATGGTCTTGAAAGAGTTAAATAATCAAGCCCTACATCCACAAGGAATTTAAGCCTTGATTTTATTTCCTTTAAAATTTGAGAAGCAATAGCCATATCCTTTTCTGAAAGCTTTAAATTTGTAATAAAATTTAGTTCATCTCTAATAGGCATTTCACATATCTTATCAATGGAAAGCCCTCCTACAGTTACAGCAAGGCTCTCAGGTCTAAGCCTTGCTCCTTTGCATTTTGGGCATTTTCTAATTTTCATATATCCTTCAATTTCATTTTTTATATAATCAGAGCTAGTTTCTCTGTATCGCCTCTTAAGATTTGGAATTACTCCCTCAAAGCTGTACATAAGCTCTCCTTTGCCATATTCCCTGTTGAAATTAACTTTAAACTTTTCCCCGTTATTACCATATAAAATAATATCAACAATTTCTTTTGGAAGATCCCTAATCTTTTTATTTAAACTAAACCCATAATATTTTGCAAGGGCTGTTACTACTGAATTAGTCCATGAGTCCTCCTTTAAAGTTCCCCAAGGAACCACTGCACCTTCATTAATTGACAGGGACGTATCTGGAATAATATAATCAGGGGATATTTCCATTAAAGAACCCAATCCATCACATTCAGGACATTTTCCATAAGGGCTATTAAATGAAAACATTCTTGGTGAAAGCTCACCAATGCTTATGCCACAATCCGGGCAAGCAAAGTTTTCACTAAAAAGTATTTCTTCACCATCTATAATATTTACAATAACAAGGCCTTCAGAAAGTTTTAAAGCTGTTTCAATAGAATCAGTAAGCCTTGATTCTATCCCCTTTTTTATTATTATCCTGTCTATAACTACTTCAATATTGTGCTTATTGTTTTTTTCAAGATGAATTTCTTCATTTAAATCATAAGTTTCTCCATCAATTCTTATTCTGACAAAACCGTTCTTTTTGATATTTTCAAGAAGCTTTGTATGCTCACCTTTTCTTCCTCTAACTACCGGGGCTAAAATTTGAATCTTTGTCCTCTCTTTAAGCTCCATAATCTTATCTACCATTTGATCTACACTTTGCTTTTTAATTTCCTTGCCGCATTTAGGACAGTGAGGAATTCCAATTCTTGCATATAAAAGTCTTAAATAATCATAAATTTCCGTAACAGTTCCTACAGTAGAACGTGGGTTTTTACTTGTAGTTTTTTGGTCAATAGATATTGCGGGGGATAAACCCTCTATATAATCTACATCTGGCTTTCTCATTTGTCCTAAGAACTGTCTTGCATAGGCAGAAAGAGATTCTACATATCTTCTTTGGCCTTCAGCATAAATAGTATCAAAGGCAAGTGAGGACTTGCCTGAACCCGAAAGTCCTGTAAAAACAATAAATTTATCCCTTGGAAGCTCCAAATCTATATTTTTTAAATTATGTTCTCTTGCACCCTTTATAATAAGCTTATCCTTTGGCATGATTCCACCTCTTATTAACTTATTTAACTTCTATTCGTAATTTAGATTTAATACACCGCTGCGATAAGAAAAATATATTCCATTCACTTTTCCCGTTTGCAAAGAATCCCTAATGTAAAAAATGCCGAATCAGATGTAGGGACCGGTCTTGACCATTCCGCCACCCAAATTCAGATCGTCCTGCAAATGCCATAGAGTGAAATTGTTACCAAGTATTGGCACCATTTCGCTCTCTCAGATTCCATTCATTCATCAACGGAACGGTCAAGACCGGTCCCTACAGTTTGTCTGGCATTTTAATCCTTAGAACATCTTTGTATCTTATCACAGCGGTGAATTAAATTTAAATTATGAATTACAATTTTTTTAATTTAGATTTTGGTGATTTTTTATCCACAATAAATTTAATTTCATCCCTTAGCTCTGCTGCTCTTTCAAATTGCAGGTTTGCAGCAGCTTCCGTCATTTCAGCTTTTAGCTTTTCAATTAACTCTTCTATGTTTTCTCCTTCTATATTATAATCTTCTTTTTTCTCAGCAGTTTTGGTTGCTTCTATGACATCACGTACTGGTTTTACAATAGTAGTAGGAGTAATTCCATGTTCCTTATTATATTCCATTTGAATTTTTCTTCTTCTGTTTGTTTCATTTATTGCTTTTCCCATGGAATCTGTTATGCGGTCTCCATACATTATAACCCTGCTTTCTGAGTTTCTTGCTGCCCTTCCTATAGTTTGAATAAGTGATGTCTCAGACCTTAAAAATCCTTCTTTATCAGCATCAAGTATAGCAACTAAAGCTACTTCAGGTATATCAAGACCTTCTCTTAAAAGGTTTATCCCAACTAACACATCAAAGTTCTTAAGCCTTAAATCCCTTATAATTTTCATCCTTTCTATTGTATCTATATCTGAATGTAAATACCTAGCTTTTATATTAAGTTCTTTTAAATAATCCGTCAAATCCTCTGCCATTTTTTTTGTTAGTGTTGTAACTAATACCCTGTACCCTCTTTCAACTGTTTTGTTGATTTCTGAAACCAAATCATCAACCTGACCTTTAACAGGTTTTACAATTATTTCTGGATCTATAAGACCTGTAGGCCTTATGACCTGCTCTACTATTTGAGTTGAATTAGAAATTTCATATTGAGCAGGAGTAGCACTAACAAAAACAACTTGGTTTATTTTCTTTTCAAACTCCTCAAATTTTAAAGGTCTGTTATCATATGCTGAAGGCAGCCTGAAACCATATTCAACTAAGTTATCCTTCCTTGATCTGTCACCTGCATACATTGCCTTAACCTGAGGAAGTGTGACATGAGATTCATCAACAAAAAGTAAAAAATCCTTAGGAAAATAATCTATAAGGGTAAAAGGCGGCTCTCCAGGATTTCTTCCATCAAAGTGTCTGGAATAGTTTTCTATCCCGGTGCAATAACCAACTTCCCTAAGCATTTCAATGTCATAGTTTGTCCTTTGAGTAATCCTTTGCGCTTCAAGAAGCTTTCCCTGTTCCTTAAGTTCTTTCTTTCTTTCCTCCAGCTCTTCTTCAATTGTTTTAATTGAAGCCTCAATTTTTTCTCTTGATGCTGCGTAGTGAGATGCAGGAAATATGGATACATGGTTTCTCTCACCTACAGTCTTTCCTGTAAGTACATCTATTTCTGTTATTCTATCCACTTCATCTCCAAATAACTCCACCCTAATTGCTTTATCTGATGATGAAGCAGGAAATATTTCAATTACATCTCCCCTTACCCTGAAAGTTCCTCTTACAAAATTTATATCATTTCTTTGATATTGAATATCTACAAGCTTTCTTAAAATATCGTTCCTATCCTTCACCATTCCGGTCCTAAGAGAAAGTACAAGATCCCTATATTCTTCAGGATTTCCAAGTCCATATATGCAGGAAACAGATGCAACAATTATTACATCCCGCCTTTCAAACAAAGCTGATGTAGCAGAGTGCCTCAGCTTATCTATTTCATCATTTACAGATGCATCCTTTTCAATATAAGTATCTGAATGAGGAATATAAGCTTCAGGCTGATAATAATCATAATAGCTTACAAAATATTCAACAGCACTGTCAGGAAAAAATTCTTTAAACTCACTGCAAAGCTGTGCTGCCAAAGTCTTATTATGTGCAAGAACTAAGGTAGGCTTTTGTACCTTTTCAATTATGTTTGCCATAGTAAATGTCTTCCCTGAGCCAGTAACTCCAAGCAAAGTTTGACATCTATCTCCCCTTTTTATTCCTTTTACAAGCTTTTCTATAGCCTCAGGCTGATCCCCTGTAGGCTTAAATTTTGAAACTATTTTAAACTTATTCATACGTACCCCCAATAAGAACGTTCGTTCGTTTATTTGATTATATTATTAAGTGGTTTTTAAGTCAACACTTATAATTGATTAAGCTTTAAAATATTTTATAAGTCCATCATCAATATGAAAAGCACAAAGACAGTGGAGATAAGAAAAATATATGGAATGAACATAGAGTGAGCAAGTAGATGTTCTTAGGATTAAAATGGAATGGTAGGGAGCGGTCTTGACCGTTCCGCCCCCGCGATTCTGTGCATCACTCAGAGGAACGGCCAAGACCATTCCCTACGGCTGCCTGGCATTTTAATCCTTGGAACATCTTTGTTTCTTATCGCAGCGGTGTATTAAATCTAAATTGCAAATAGAAGTTAAAAAAAGCCTGCGCAGTGCAGACTTTTATTTCATTTGAATAAGGGTATTTTCAATTCTTATTCTAAGAGCATTTACCATGTTAGAATCCGTTGCTTTTCTATAATACCTTTTTAGTTCCTCCCTCAGTTCATAAATATATGCCAATTTTCCTCTTGCCATTTCAATTTGCCCTTTATATTCAGCCCATATACTTAATATAGGCTCTTCATCTTCCTTAACAAGATCAGTATTAATACAAGAAAACATATCTATAACATTATCTCTTACCTGGGGTTCTACTACATGAGGAGCAGTACCATCAAGAATAGCAGAGCTAATCTCGGGAATTATAATCATATCAATGCTGTCAGGATCAAATGAACAGTGATAATATTCCACATTATAGCCGCTGATTAATGCAGCAGCACCTACTTTTTTCATCAAAGTTGATTTTCCAGTACCTGGTCTTCCCTTAATTATATACCTGTTTGCAATATTACTTGTAAGCTCATCATAAAATGAGACTTGCCCTTTAGGTCCCATAGCACCTAAAAATCTATGTGTTTCCTCTGGTTTTTTATCTGTTTTGCCTTTAATTAGTTTATTTATAATTTCATAAGTATAGCTGTCAGCTTTTTTAAAATCCATTCCTATAAGATATTCACTTTCCAATATATCATGAATATGTTTTGCTTCTTTCATGCATTTGTAGTACTTATCATATTCCTCAAATAATCTATCTGTATAGTAAATAATTTTTTCTTTATTATCCCGTAAGTAATCTATATCATAATATTCATCAAAATTTAATGTCCTTTCAAAAGCCCCAGGATACCTTTCTTCAATTTTATTATACGTCCCATCGACAACACAAACCTTTATATCTTCAATAAAAATTGCATCTATATCCCCCACATCCCAGGATGAATAAATAAAATCCACATTAAATCCACAGTCCTTTAAATCCTCTCCTAATTTTTTTATAAACTCACTTTTCCAGCTGCCAAGCCCACCTTGAAGTATATAAACCCTTTCACTTTTGTTTATAACATATTTATAGTAAGAAACAAACCCGGAAAATGTATTCGCTGATGCAAAAAAAACTTTCGATTTCAACTTAAAAACCTCCATAACACAATCTATTATTATGTTATGTGTTATAAGGTATATAATTTACTTATTCATTCATCAAAAATAGCTTTAAAAATTATTTTTTAAATATATCCCCACTTTCATTGATTATTGGAGCATTTTCGCTGTACTTTGGGATAGTTAGTATTCCAAGCCCTTCTACTCCATTTTTATAATCCTTAAACTCTGAAACTTTTTTCTTTCCCTTATGATCAATTAATTCAACCCATATATAAGGTGGTTTCCCATTTAATATTTCTTCTACATCACCTAAATTTAATACTTTAGTATTATTTATTGAGATAATTTTATCCCCTGAGTTTATGTTCATTTTTTCAGCGGGAGAATCTGATAAGGTATCAAAAACTAAAACCCCGTCATTTGTATAAGTATAAATTGGTTCACATTTATTTTCAAAATGTTTTTCATGTGCTATTAACAGCTCGTGGCAAATTGGTGCAAATAAAACAGCAATATACTTAAAGTAATATACTTTTGATGAAATGAATGATAAAACTAATAAACTGAAACTGAAAAGCAGCAGACTTTTAGAAGATTTCTTTACTTTTTCTTTTGGAGTTTGCGCGACTGTAAAATCTCCATATCCAAGAATAATAAATATTGGAGCAGCAGCCACTACTGCTTTTTCAAGAATATTTGCAGGAAGATCTGGTCTTATAATTGGCCACCAATTTGGAGTTTGAAAAAGTTCACCTGATATATTTATATTAGTGGCTATAACATAAAATATTGCTGGTACAAGCCAAAATCTCTGCATTATAAATCCGCCAACTACTTTATCTTCCTTTTTAATATAAATTGGTATTGCAATAGTATCTCCATCAATATACACAAGCATAGCTTCGATAAGATGCATTATTGCAACAATTGCCATTAAAGCTGTTACATCAAGATTTATGTGATTATAAATAAATGCAAAAAAGCCATAATCCTTGTTTACAAATCCATTTTCCACAAGATATGAGTTTATTAAGGAGATAATTCCAAGTATTCCTCCAGAATAAGATAAACACACATATCTCGGATTTATTATCATAAGCATTAATGATAGGAGCAAAAGATATTCTATGCCTTTTGAATTATAAGAAGTAACCCCAAAAACTGTTATAATTATACTGCTTATCAATCCTGCAATAATACCAAATAAAAGTGATGACATAAACATATCAAAAACCTTATATTTTGGTTTTCCTAAGTACATTACCTTTTGTATCTTCTCCAATTTTTTGCACTGAATAAAAAGTAAAAAAACAGCAATCCATGCAAAAGGTTCCGTAATCGTTTTAATAACCAATACTGCATAGTTTTGAATAGCAAACCAAGCCAGACCAAAAACTCCCATACCAACCCTCCATATTTAATAGGACTTCGCATAGCGAAGCCCTATAAGGTGATTCTTAGAAGAATACATCCAAAAGCACAGCATCCGTTATTCACACCCCAATAAGGGTAGAGATTACGGATGCTAGCCATCAGGTAAAAAATTTATTAAAGCTACATCTTCGTTTTAATAACTTCTATTGCCTTTTTAAGCTGCACATCTTCAGCCCTATTTAATTCTGAAATTGGCTTATCCTTTAGATTATCTGGAAGAGGAACTTCAATGTCAGGCTTTATGCCCTTCTTTTGTATACATTCCCCTGAAGGAGTATAGTATCTTGCAGTTGTAACCTTTATTCCTGTTCCGTCAATTAAAGGAATAACTGTCTGTACAAGACCCTTCCCAAAGGTTGTAGTTCCAATTAATGTTCCTGCTTTATGATCTCTTACAGCTCCAGAAACTATTTCAGAAGCACTGGCTGTACCGCCATTTGTTAATACGACCAGTGGTACATTTATTTTATCCTCATCAGACTCTAGAACTTCTTTTTTTCCATCCTTATCAAGTGTATAAACTATAGTACCCTTTCCTAAAAGCTTATCTGCTACAACTTTACATTCATCAAGAAGCCCACCAGGATTATCTCTTAAATCAAGGATAAGTCCCTTCATTCCCTTTGACTTCATATCATCTAATGCACTTACAAAAGCTTTAGATGTATTTTCATCAAAGGTAGTTATTCTAATATATGCAATATTATCAGGGAGCATTTCACTTTTTACAGTTTTGAAAACAATTTTTTCTCTAGTAACTTCAATATCCTTTTCTCCAACACCCTCCCTGTAAATAGTTATTTTTACTTTTGTCCCTGCCTTGCCTTTCATCATTGAAACAGCTTTATCACTTTCTTTAGCCGAAACTTCCTGGCCATTAACTTTAGTTATAATATCACCTGATTTTATACCGGCTTTTTCTGCAGGGCTGTCTTCAATAGGCGCTACAACTACTATTTTGCCATCCTTATCCCCAATATAGATTCCAACTCCTGTAAATGAACCTTGAGTTGATGTTTTTAGTTCATCAAATTCTTTTTTATTCATAAAAACAGTATATGGATCATCAAGTGCACTTACCATGCCCTTTATTGCACCTTCAACCATTTTAGAATCATCTATTTTTTCATAATAATTATCCTTAATAATATCATTAACAGGTTTCATTTTTTCATATTGTTTAAAGAATTTATAATCATCGCCATTTACCAGCACTTTTCCTCCTATAGTTTTTATAGGAACAAAAATTAAAACAGAAGCTGTTATAAGGTTTGTTATAATTATCCACGTTATAGCTTTCTTTAAAGACCACTTTTTACCTTCCATTCAAACACCTCTCATCATAATGCCTCTCTGTTATTTTATTCAATTTAACTAACATTATAACACCCACTATTAAACATTACAAAAAATATTTTAGCCAGCATATGCTGGCTAAAAATTATTGTCCTATTATTAAATAAGGACTAGGATCAATTGGTTGTCCACCATTATCTACTTCAAAATGAAGATGGGGTCCTGTTGAAAAACCGGTATTCCCAGATCTTGAAATCATCTGACCTTTTTTTACACTTTGACCTGCTGAAACAAGAATTTGTGAATTATGACCATAAAGAGAAGTAAGGTCTCCTCCATGACTTATTACTACTACATTGCCATAGGCTCCATTATATCCTGCAACAATAACTACACCATCTGCCATAGCATAAACTGGTGTTCCTGTTGGTACCCCAATATCAACACCTGTATGCAGTTTATTAACATGAAGTACTGGATGATATCTGTATCCATAATACGATGTTACCTGTGGCATCCTGCCAATATCACTTACCCTTAAAATTCCACCTTTGTCTCCGGAGTAAGTTACGCTTCCGGCGCCTCTACTACTGCTTCTATTGGCGCTACTTGATCTAGCAAGAATGCTCTGGATTTCCTTTTCAAGCTGTTTGGACGCTCTTTCTTGTTCTGCAAAAGCTACTTCATAGGATTTTTGATCCCTTTCTAATTTATCATAGTAAGATTTTTTTTCAGAGTTTATGGAACATATTTCTGATTTCTTTCCCTTTGCATCCTGCTCCAATTTTACTAGTTGATCATTTTCAGCAGTGAGCTTATTCCTTGCTGCTTCAATTTTATCCTGCTTTTCCTTCATTCCCTTTAAAAGATTAATATCGTATTCCATTACTTTTTTAGTGATGTCAGCTCTTGAAATAAAGTCTGAAAAATTTTCTGCATCTAATAAGATAGCAAGATATCCAGAAGGTCCATTCATATACATTGCTCTTACCCTCTGATCATATGTATCCTTTTGAGAGTTATAGTCAGCTACTGCACTTTCAAGGTTCTTATTAGTTTGTTTTATTTCAGCCTGCTTAGAAGCAATTTTATTATCTAAAGAGTTTATATCATTTTGAACAGCTGCTGCCTGACTTTCAAGCTTTTTTAATTGAGCTAAAACATCCTGTTTTTCATCTTTTACATCGCTAATCTTACCTTTTAAATCATCCATCTTGTTTTGAGAATTATTTAGCTCCTTCTTCTTCTTATCAACCTCGCCTGCAAAAGCCAAAGTTGATATGGACATCATAAAAGCTAAAGTTAACGAAATACATCGAAACCTTTTTTTCAATTTTATCCCCCCTATATTACTAAAAATTTTCTAATTGATATCAAACTGCCAAGGCCGCCAATAAACACCCCTACAAGACTAAACTGCCACAATAGCTGTTCCATAATTTGATAAGGAGATACAAGCGAAAATATTACTGCATCCTTTTGTATAAAGCCTATTAGGTAGTTATATCCCAAAGATAAAACAATAATTGAAATTATAGCCCCTAAAAATCCCAAAACCATTCCTTCAATTACAAAAGGCCATTTAATAAACCAGTCTGTAGCACCAATATATTTCATTATGCCTATTTCCCTTTTCCTTGCATAAACTGTAAGCTTTATTGTATTTGCTATCAAAGCAATTGCTACAACTCCTAAAATTATCATAAGTACAAAGCTTGTTGTTTTAATTATTCTTGTTATATGAATGACTTTATCTACAACCCCTTGTCCATCATTAACCTTCTCTATTCCCTTAATTTCTTTGATTTTAGATGATACACCTACAACGCTTTCTGGCTTGTCTACTTTAACTATAAAAGATGCTGGAAGCGGATTATCCTTTTCAAGTCCTTTTGCATAATCCTTATTTTCTCCAAGCTGTTTTTCATAATTTTTTAATGCATCCGTTTTTGATTCATATTTAATTTCTTTTACATTCGGTATATCTTCTATTGTCTTTTTAATATTTTGTTCCTCAATTGTGGTAACACCATTATTTAAAAAAGCTTGAATTTCAATCTTATTTTCAACGTCACTCATAAGGTTGTCCACATTAACCACAAGTAATGTAAAAACCCCAAACACGAATAAGGCAGCTGCTACCGTGGCTGCTGAAGCAAAACTCATAACTTTATTATTTACAATACTCTTCATGCCCTCTTTTATATAATAGCCGCAATTACTAATCTTCATAGCCATAAACTCCTCTCAGCTGATCTCTCACTATGACACCCTTTTCAATAGCAATAACTCTTTTTTTCATCCTATCTACTAAATCCCTGGCATGGGTTGCCATTAGTATTGTTGTTCCTGATTTGTTTATGTTATCAAGAATTTCCATAATCCCATTTGCAGTTTCAGGATCAAGATTACCTGTTGGCTCATCACATATCAGCAGTACTGGATTATTTACTAAAGCTCTTGCAAGAACAACCCTCTGCTGTTCTCCTCCTGAGAGCTGGTTAGGATATGAGCTAAGCTTGCTTGAAAGTCCAACTTGAGATAATACTTGCGGTACTCTCTTTTTAATTTCTTTGCTGCTGGCTCCAACAATTCTCATAGCAAAAGCCACATTTTCATATGCTGTTTTATTATTAAGCAGCCTAAAATCTTGGAAAACGACACCGATATTCCTTCTATAATATGGAACCTGTCTTCTTTTAAGCTTATTTATATCTATATTATTTACATATATTTCACCACTAGTAGGTTCAATTTCCCTTAAAAGAAGTTTTACAAAAGTAGTTTTCCCTGCACCGCTTGGACCTACTAAAAAAATAAATTCTCCCTTGTTTATTGATATATTTACATTTGAAAGGGCAATAACATTATTCTTATACACCTTAGAAACATTTTTTATTTCTATCACATAATCATCCCCTTGTATAACACGTAAAAAGTTGTAAAGTTAAAATTCGATAGCTACACCATCCGCAAACCCCACTTAAGACTGAGAGTAACAGATGCTACACCCATAGATCAGCTCTTCTAAGGCTCAAATGGGAAGAGGATTCCCTACAAGCAGACTCCACTTAAGTCTAGAATCACCTTATCCGATGGCTACCATCCGTAATA
>ENA-UOOI01000851-UOOI01000851.1-fermentation-metagenome-genome-assembly--contig:-NODE-851-length-36447-cov-10.306661_pt1 | contig 36447 bp, 31 predicted proteins | sample MGYA00245779_ERZ724027 | MGnify/ENA primary metagenome ERZ724027 (study PRJEB28704, sample SAMN03018318) | fermentation metagenome | biome: anthropogenic terrestrial biome; feature: soil; material...
TGAAATGGGTTGTAATTGCTGTTTTAGTTTATACATCTGTAGCTATGTTTAGATCTGCGTCAAAACATAAAAAAGAAAGTGCGGAAGCATAGATCTCATAATTAGTATTGTATATGACCTCGTTCCCATGTAAATGGAAGACGAGGTTTTTTTAACATAGAGTTGTCCGCATGGTTAATCTGTTTCACGTTTATAATGGTTTACACATATTATAAAACATGATTAGCATTATATTTGGAGTGAAGTTATTGTTATATGCGCTAATTCTTGCAGGAGGTAAAGGAACAAGATTATTTCCATTATCCAGGGCCAAAAATCCCAAACAATTTCTAAAAATTATAAATGGTAAAAGTTTTTTGCAAAATACTGTAGATAGAATTATACCTCTAGTTGATAGAAAAAATATATATGTGGTTACGAATAAAGAGTATATAAGTAAAGTACAGGAAGAACTCTTAGATATAAATAAGCAGAATATATTTGCAGAACCGGAGAATAAGGAAACTGCCACCTGTATCGGATTTTCTGCAGTAAAATTATTAAAAAAAGATCCTGATGCTACCATGATAATTTTACCTTCAGATCATTATATAGAAAATGAAAAATTATTTTTAGATACCATTTCTCAAGCCGTACAAATTGCAGAAAGGAAAAGAGGTTTGATTACTATGGGAATTAAACCTGTTAGACCTGAAACTGGGTATGGTTATATAGAAATGGGGGAAAAAATCAAATCGGCCAGCGCTACTTTTAAAGTAGAAAGATTTTTGGAAAAGCCCAATATAGAAGTGACCAAGGATTTAATATTAAAAGGCACATATCTTTGGAATAGTGGAATATTTGTATGGAGGGCAGATGTTTTTTTGAGAGAAATGCAAAAATACCTTCCCAAAATGTATAAATGTATGCTGTCTATGTATCAGAGTTTGGATACAGATCGGGAAGAGGAAGTTGTTAAAGAACAATATAAAATTATAGATGGCATATCGGTGGACTTTGGAATTATGCAAAAAACAAGGAAAGCCTATGTTATTAAATGTGATTTCTTTTGGGATGATATAGGAACCTTTACTGCATTGGGAAGGCTTTTTAAAAACTTTGATGGAAATAATATAAAGGGGAATGCGGTACTGCAATCCAGTGAAAATTGTACTGTATTTGGAAATGACAAACTTATAATAATGTTTGGTGTTAAAAACCTGATTGTTATAAACTGCAAAGATGTACTTTTAATCATGGATAGGAATAAAGATCAGGAGTTAAAGTATTTGGTGGATAGGTTAAAAGATAAGAGTAATTTTAAAAAATATCTGTAAGATTGATTTTAAATCTTTATTCATGGAAGGGGTCTAGTAACTGATACTGACCCCTCACATTTCCTTCTCATTTTCTTCATTCCCTGTGCATCCTAGATTTAACAGGGTTGATCAATTCCAATTTTTTTTTGCGTTTCATCTTTTTTATTATATACTCTCTGTGCAGGGCTTCTTTTTTCAAGGTGAATTTCTCGAAATAGACAAGTCTTACGGGAGTCCTGCCTTTGGTATACTTGGCCCCTTTTTTGCTGTTGTGAGCTTTTAACCTTTTTCCTAGATTATTGGTGTATCCTGTATAAAGTGTACCATCTCTGCATTTTAAAATATATACATAATTCATGATATTATAGCTGCTTTCATAAATTTATTTAGCGGATACGTAGATGTTATTTTCTATGTAAAATCTCCACGGATAATCTGCTGCCTCCTGAGCATAACTGATACCTATCCGTTTGGCATTTTTTATACTGAAATCATTTGAATTGTCATCCACTAGATACAGGGTGCCGCCGCAGAGATCCAGCTTGTTTTCACTTTTGCCTATGGCTAAACCTTTGCATAATTTACCGGGACCATTGGTTAAATTTTTTATCTGGGTTTTATTCAGGGAGGAAAATGATTTGTCATATCTATTTAGGGATATTTCATTTAAATTTTCCAAAGGCTCGACGGCCCGTATTAGTACTGCCTCGGGTACACCTTTTTTTTGAGTTACTATATTGAAACAATAGTACATTCCATATATCATATATACATATGAGAATCCGCAGGGACCATACATGATTTCGGTTCTTTTGGTGCGTCTCCCTCCGTAAGAATGTGCAGCTTTGTCTGTAATACCCTTATATGCCTCTGTTTCAACTATTTTCCCGGATAACCTTTTACCTTCTGTAATATGGACCAATGTTTTGCCAAGGAGATTTTGTGCTACGGATAGTGTATCCCCGCAATAGAAATCCCGCCGCAATTTTTTCAATAATAACACAACCTTTTTTATATTATACAAGAAATATATATTAGATTATATACCAGATGACTATTTTGTCAAATGAAAAACATTACATATACTATTTGTATTTATGGTAAAATTAGATCATCACAATATTAGATAAATATTACGGGAGATTAAAAATTATGAAGATACTTTATTATGATTGCTTTTCTGGAATAAGTGGAGATATGAATTTGGGAGCCCTGATAGATTTGGGGGTAGATAAAGAATACTTGAAGTCGGAACTGTCGAAGTTAGATGTTGGGGGTTATGAAATTCATGCAGTTAAGGATGTAAAAAGTGGTATATCTGGAACTAAAGTGGATGTGATTTTAAAAAAAAGTCGAGAATATAATTCCCATCATAATAGAAATTTAAATGATATAGAGAATATAGTAGATTCCAGCAGCTTGAGTTCAAATGTTAAGAACATGAGCTTGGAAATTTTTAAAAAAGTGGCAGAAGCGGAAGCTAAAGTTCATAATAAGCCTATGGATGAAATACATTTTCATGAAGTGGGGGCAGTAGATTCCATAGTTGATATTGTGGGAGCTGCTATATGTATTGATTATTTAAAAATAGACAGAGTAGAAGCTTCTAAAGTGGAAGTTGGCAGTGGATTTGTAAAATGTGCACACGGTGTATTTCCGGTGCCTGCACCTGCTACAGCAGAAATATTGAGAAACATTCCTATAAAATCTGAAGTGCCGTTTGAAGCGACTACACCGACGGGGGCCGCTATATTAACTTACCTCTCTTCAAAGTATACAGAAAATAAAAGCTTTAAGATAAATAAGATAGGTTATGGTATAGGCCACGAAAACAATGAAAGGATTCCAGATGTACTGAGAGTTTTTTTAGGTGAGACTGATATTGATGACATGCAGGTCATAGAATGTAATATAGATGATATGAACCCTGAGATTTATCAATATGTAATAGATGCTTTATTGAAGAGTGGGGCTTCGGATGTATACTTGACTCCTATAATTATGAAAAAAGGAAGGCCTGCGGTAAAACTTACTGTGTTGTGTAAGGTTGAAGTGGAGGAAAATATAAAAGACATTATTTTAACTCAAACCACCACTTTGGGATTTAGAAAGTATAGAGTCCAGAGGGATGTTTTAGATAGGGATTTTACAAAGGTTGTCACTAAATATGGAGAGGTAAGTATAAAAAATGCCTATTATAAAGGAAAAAACGTGAAAAGCAAAATTGAATATGAAGATTGCAAGAAGCTTGCAATTAAAAACAAAGTAAGCATACAGGAAATATATAGAGAAGCCGCCGCTGAACTTTTAAAACAGGGGAATTCTAAGGCCTAATTTAATATAATTGAATGTTGACAAATGCATATTGAAAACTATATCATAATGGTATATAAATAATGTATATTCTATGTATTTAAAAGAGAAATGAATGTTTTCAAAGCATTCGTTTCTTATGTTATTATTATTTAGGAGGAGTGCCGTATGAAGGTGACTGCGATATTGGAAAAGACAGCTAAGGATGCATTGGTTAAAGCCGGTGTACAACTGCTTGACAAAGATCCAGAAGAAAGCCTTGGTAAATTGTTTACATTAGTAAAAAAGACGGTAAAAAATGACGAGGGGAGTTTAGCTAAAGTAGTCAGAGTTGAAGAGTTGTATAAAACAAACTCTGCAATCCATAATCTTGCTATTAGTATTGTTAAGGATTCCAATAAAAATTGTATAGATAAATTTTTTACCAATTTTTTTGCAAATGCCGCTTGGTATGGAGTCCCCAAAAGGGGGAAATTATTTCAGGAAACCGGAATAAAGACACCTTTTGCAATTCTTATGAGTCCGTCAATGAGATGTAATTTAAGGTGCACCGGCTGTTATGCTTCGAGTTACAGTAAGGAAGATGACATACCTAAAGAAGAAGTAGATAGGATAATTGGAGAAGCTAGAGACCTTGGAATTTACTATTTTGTAATTCTTGGAGGGGAACCTTTCATAAATGACTATATGCTTGATATATATGAAAAGTATAACGATTGCATGTTCACACCATTTTCTAACGGAACTTTATTTGATGAAAAGCTGGCAGATAGAATACAAAAACTTGGAAATTTGATTCCCATGTTCTCCCTGGAGGGATTTGAAAGGGAAACGGATGAGAGAAGAGGCAGGGGAGTATTCAAGAGAGTTATGCATGCAATGGAACTTTTAAGGGAAAGGGGAGTTTTATTTGGAGTTTCCACTGCAGTTAGTAGATACAATATAGATACAGTTACATCAGATAAGTTTATAGATATGTTGATTGAAAAGGGTGCCAAGATGGGATGGTATTTTATATTCATGCCTGTAGGGAAGGAACCTGATGTTGATTTAATGCTTACTCCGGAGCAGAGAATACATCTGGGAGAAAGAATTAGGGAAATAAGAACCACGAAGCCTTATTTTACCATTGACTTTTTCAATGACGCTCCTTATGTAGGAGGCTGTATAGCGGGTAAATTCTATTGTCATATTAATTCAAAAGAGGAAGTTGAACCTTGTATATTTGCTCATTTTGCAGTGGATAATTTGAAAGGTAAAAAACTTATAGACGTGTTTAAATCGGATTTCTTTAAGGAATTGAGGCAGAGACAGCCCTACGTCAGAAATTTGTTGATGCCGTGTATGATGATTGATAATACAAACCAGATCAGGGAAATTGCAAAGAAAACTGGTGCAAAACCTACAGATGAGGGCGCTGAGATGATGCTGGACGATTCTGAATTTAAGAAGAAATTGGATAAGGTAGCTGAAAATTATAAACCGTATGCGGAAAAAGCTTGGAAAGAAGATTTTAATTGTAAAGGCAATTATAAAATGTCTAAAGGTTAAATCTTTAAAACATCCGAAGAAATATATTTCTTCGGACGTTTTAAATTTACAAGTTTTTATAAGTAAAGTTGAAAGATATATTTTTATTTGTTAAGATTAATTTAAAATGGATATTTCAAATTAATCTTAGCAGAAAAGTAGGGGAATTTTTATGAACAAGTGCACAAAAGTAATATTGTCCTTAACATCAGTTATAATTTTAATATTTGCTGCTTCCTGCAGTAAAAATCAATCTGCCCGAGATGACGGGAAGGCACTTCATGGAAATATTGAGGTTGTAACTGATACAGAGCATGGACCACAGTTAAAACTTGCAGCAGACAGGTTTAATGAGATACATAAAAAATCTAAAGTAGATGTCATAGTAGTAAAGGATACAGATAATAACGTCAGGTCTATACTGGATAATTACAGGTATCATTCAGATATATTAACTGTAAGTGACAGCTGTATGAAGCATGTTTTATCTGCGTATTCAGATAAGATTTTAAAAATGACAAATTCGGTGAATTCGTATAAGAATAATCTGCTGGGCGATAAAGTCAGTAATGATACTATGAAAGGCTCACTTTATGCATTACCTTGGGATACATATCCTAAAGCCATAGTGTATAGGAAGGATATATTTTATCAGGAGGGAGTGGATGTAAATAACATAAAGACCTGGAGTGATTATATAGAAGTGGGGAGAAAAATAAAGAAAAATACTGGGGGAACATTTATGGGAAATGTTTCTGACTGTAATGACAATATTTTTTTACTGCTTGCAAATCAATTGGGAACTAGTTACTTTAATGAAAGTGGCAAGTTGGGATTTAAATCCCAAAAATGGGCCAGGGTCATGGAATTGGCTAAGATCTTCTATGGGGAGGATTTGATAAAAGATTTTGATTCTAAAAGTGCTTTGATAGACGGATTAAACGAAAACAAAGTGCTATCGTTTATTGCTGATCCTACTTATATCAAATTGCTTATGAATACCTATCCAAAGGATAATTATAAATGGAGTATAATGAAATTGCCTGCTTTTGAGCCAGGGGGAAATAGAGATGCCTCTCTTGGAGGAACCAATTTGGTAATAAATAAAAACACTAAACAGGCTAATTTAGCCCAGGCTTTTATAAATTTTGCACTTACGGATAATAAGTTACAGCTGGACTTATTGAATCAATATGGTAGATTCCCGGTATATACGACTGCATATAATTTTGTGGATTTTAACAAACGGATTTCTTATTTTAACGACAGAGTGTGGGATTTATTTGCACGGGTGGAAGAAGGGAGTTTTGGTATAAATTATACTAAAAATTTTCCACAAATAAGAGATAAAATAAGTAAAGTTTTAACTGGAATCAATATAAAAAATCAAAACCTTAAAAACATAGAAGAAAATATAGAAATACACTTATAAAACGTTTACTAAACCTGAAAATTAGTGTATAATAAAAATAGGGAATATTAATCATAGGGATCTTTTAACATAGAAGCAAAACCTTTTAACTTGGAGCGGGATTAGTTAAAAGGTTTTTGCTTTTGCAATTGTATTACATATCCAAAATTTTTTTATAAGCCTTAATAGTATTTTCTGAGGTTTTTTCCCAGGAAAATTTAGATGCCTGTTTTAAAGCTTTAAAGCTCAGAGCTTCTCTTATGCTCTCATCGTTGAGAAGGGCCTCTATGGAATACATAAGACTTTTTGTATCAAAGGGGTTTATTAAAATTCCACCATCTCCTACCACTTCCGGAATAGATGATGTATTTGAAGTTATTACAGGAGTACCGCAGCTCATGGATTCTAACGGAGGAAGTCCGAATCCTTCATATAAAGATGGATATATGAATATATCACAGGCATTATAAAAAACAGGTAACATTTCCTCTTCTACAAATCCAGTAAATTTGACATTGTCTTTTATATTCAAGTCCATACTTAAATTTTTTAACACATCCAAATCATCTTTGTTTGATCCAACTATAATTAAATCGTAATTTCTGTCTAAATTTTTGTGAATTTTAGAAAAAGCAGCAATCAATGATGATACGTTTTTTCTGGGGCTGAAACCTCCTATATAGAGAATAAATGGATTATTTATATTGTATTTTGTTTTTATATTGTATCTGCATTTGTCTTTTTCCAAAGGTTTGTATTTGTCATCTGCAGCTAGAGGAGTGACAAATATCTTTTCTTTATCAATTGGGAAAAATTTTAATATATCATTTTTAGAGTGGTTGGATACAGTTATTATTCCGTCAGCTAGATTGATGATATTTGGCATTTGTCTTAAAAATTTTTTTAAATATCCTTTACCGACAGTTTCGGGAAGTACATAAGGTATCAAGTCATGTATGGTGACAACTTTTTTACAGCTTATATTTTCAGATATGTCAATACCGTTTTGAGGAATGTGATATATATCAATGGTTTCTCTTTTTAAATTTTCAGGAAAATAGAATTGTTCAAAAAATCTATGCTGTCTTCTAGAAGACATTATTATTTTAGTATTTTTTTGCCTAAAAGCCTCGTACTTATTACCTGACCAATATATATTATAAAAATTTTCCCTGTGATTTTTAATCATAAATTCTAATATCTTTTCCGTATAAGTACCTATGCCGGTGCCTCTATACCAGTTAATTCCCCTTGCATCAACGGCAATCTTCATTCTTCTCTACCTCCATACTCTAGTAACACTAAAATGATTGAAGCGTCCTAATATATATTATTAATACCCCTATAAAATGGTGAAAATAACTTGATGCTGTACCTTGAACCAGCAATCATCTTATATCTATCACATACCTGTGAGATTAGACATATACTACGTATATAGTAATTTTTTGGAGGAAGAGGCTTTTGGATATACTGAGAATACGAAAATATGTTGAAGATGCCTATGATATTCATATTGAATTCATAGAAAAAATAAAAAGTATATATAAAATTTATACCGAGTATGATAAATATTGTTTGAAAGTGATAAATTATGATTTCGGACATTTTCTATTTATAATTTCCGCTATAAAGCATCTCCAAAATAAGAAATTTAGGAGCATTCCTGAAATAATAAGTACCAGCAATAAAAAAGATTATGTAAAAATAGGCAATTCCTATGCTTATCTGTGTAGATGGATTAATTCTAGGAAGTGTGACTATAATAGTTCATTAGATGTTTTGATGGCCGCCTCAAAATTAGCAGAACTTCATAAAAAAAGTTATGGTTTTAAAGTTATAGATGAAATGAATCCAAGGATAGGGTGGTTTAAATGGATAGATAATTTTATTACTAGAAGAAATGAAATATTGGATTTTAAAAAAAAGATACTGGATAAACCACATAAGGGAGAATTTGATATATTGTATTTAAATGCCATGAGTGAAGAAATAAATGTTGCAGAGAATGCTATAGAGCATTTAAAAAATTCTGATTATATCAATAACATGAAAAGACAGATAAAACACGGCGGATTCTGTCACCATGATTATGCAAACCACAATGTTTTGATAGATGATAAAGGAGAAGTAAATATTATAGATTTTGACTACTGTATGATGGACACGTATCTTCACGATCTATCCAGCCTGATTATAAGAGTGCTAAAAAATGGCAAATGGAAGCTTGACAGTGCAAATTTCATTATAAATGTATATAGTTCAATAAATAATGTAAAAGAAGAAGATATACCTATTATGGCTGGTTTTATGGAATTCCCCCAAAATTATTGGCAGATAGGAATACAGTATTATTGGGAGAAACAGCCTTGGGGAGAAGATTTTTTTATTAAAAAATTATGCAGAATGCTTAAAGATGGACAGGGCAGATTAGAATTTATAAGAGAATTTCGAAATGAAAAATATAGTTGATGTAAGGAGTGGTGATTTATGTCGCATAAAAGATCACATTCACAAAAAACAGAAAGAGTTCAGGATAATGACCCGGGATACTATGAAAATAAGGCAGAGAGCTTAAAAAAAACTGTGAAACAGCTGGAAAAAATGCATAAAAAGAAAAAAGAAGTTATGAAACTCGAAAAGAGAAAACGTCATATACTGAGAGAAATGAGGAAAATGCACAAATAGAATTAGGACAAAAGTAAGGTTATGAGGTGATTTAAAAGTGTACTGCAGCAGCATTGAATCATATTTTATAAGATATTTACAATCAAAAGGAATAATTGTAGTAAAAAGATTTGGAGACAAGGTTAAGCGTGAAGACTTAACTTTGAATGAGATAGAAAATCAAATTTTTACAATAAGTGAATTCCATGTAAAAACATTGGGATATACTGGTGTTATGAATAAGCGCCTGAACAACAACATAGGCAAAACGGTGGAACAATATAAGATTTACAATAGAAGGCTGAAAAAAGATATAGGCATGATAAAAAGATTGAGAGATAAAAATACTTTCCAAAAAAAAATAAATGAAGTGGGGGAAAAGTATCTGACGAGAGCAGAAAAGTGTTTGAACAATATATATGAGCATCATTATATAGATTTAATATTGAGAAGTATGGGTAGAATTGAAATGTGTCTTAAAAATACTTATTTTGATAATTTGAGAAGGGACAAAAATGGGAATATAGAAGTGGCGGATATAAAAGGCTGCTGCTATAATATGGTAGAAATGGATGCACTGTATTTCCTAAATAAGTTGAAAAGAAAAAATACAAAAGTGGATTTTAACCGTATTGTTTCTGATTTTTGTAAATATGAGAATTTGGACAACGACAGCGCAGAATTTATATTGTCCATATTATCTTATCCACGCCAATTTATGAGGTGTTACAGCAGATATAGATATCATACCAGAGACTGGGATGAAGAAGAATATTTGATGAAATTAAATAAGTCCATTGAAGAGGATGGGGATAGCTTGATTTAATTATATCCGGCAATAAGGGGGGATTTAATTGATAGATAGATATGGAGATAAAAAGTATTTAGCTAAATATGATTTGTGTATGGATTTTTTTGATAAATTTGACCTGAAAATAAATGATATCATACCTGTAAGAAATGTATATATGATTTCTACGGATAAAGGAGAAAAAATATTAAAAAAAGTAGAATATACTTTGGATGAACTGAAATTCATATATGAAGTTTTAGATTATGTAAGGAGTAAGTTCCCGAGAGTGATTAATTTTGTAAAAAACAAGAGCGGCCATATATATACGATTTGGAAAGGTGATATGTACTGTATAATGGATATGGTCAACGGAAAGGAATGCAATTTCAGTAACCCCGTGGATTTGGATATTGCATCTAAGGGATTGGCAGAATATCACCTTGCTTCTGAAGGGTTTAAAAGCAGTATGAATAACAAGTACAATAATGGAAGGCTTATCGATGTCTTTAAAAGAAGAGTTCAGGAAATGGAATTTTTCAGGAGTATAGCAGATATACATGAGAAGAAGACGGAATTTGATAAAATATTCATATATAATTCACGGCATTATATAAGAGAAATAGAAAAGAGTGAAAAGCTGCTGGAAAAATCCTGCTATTATAAGCTGTGCAGTGAAGAGGATAAAATAGCAGTGTGTCATCATGATTTAGCTTATCACAATATATTGATAAATGACAATAAAGCTTATTTTGTAGATTTTGATTATGCTATTATAGATCTTAAGGTGCATGACTTGTGTAATTTTATAAACAAAGTTGTAAAAAATTTTGCCTTTGATATTGAAAAAACGAGATTGATAATAAACAGCTATTGTACAGAGAACACTTTAAGTGATAGAGAGCTTGAAGTATTATATGCCATGTTGAATTTTCCAAATGACTTTTATACTATATCTAAAGATTATTATACTAAGCGAAAGAATTGGGAAGAAGAGGTATTCCTGGATAGATTGAAGAGAAAAATAAGATACAGAGAGGAGAGAAAAGAATTTTTAGAAGAATTTAAGGATACAATTTTAAAAAAATGATTTAAAATACACATGCCCTATTTTAAGGGCATGTGTATTTTAGAATTGATTCTTTTACCAAGTATTTTATTGTATATGACTATAGTGTCAATAGCTGTTTTTTTCCAGCTCAATTGGGAAGCCCTTTGAATTCCCGACGAGATAAGTTTGTTTTTGAAAGTGCTGTCTGATAATATATTCAACATGGCTTGGCATAAATCATCTTGATCTTTGGGGTTTACAAGGAAAGCTCCATTTCCAACAACCTCAGGTAAAGAAGTTGTATTTGAAGTTATTACGGGAACCCCACAGGCCATGGCTTCTATCGGAGGCAGACCAAATCCCTCATAAAAAGAGGGATATACGAATAGTTTAGCGGCATTATATATATAGGGAAGGTGCTCCATGGATATAAATCCGGGAAATATGACTTTGTCAGGTATATTTAGTGTTTCAGTGCGTTTTTTATAAATATTGTAGGATTTTCCCTTCATACCTGCAATCACAAGTTTTACAGGTTTTTTATATAACGATATAAATTTACTAAAACTTTCTATTAAACCCAGTATATTTTTTCTGGGACTGAAACCGCCAACATAGAGTATATAATCTCCTGTTATAGAATAATATCTTTTTGCTATATATCTGCTAACGTTTTTGTCCAGGGGTTTGTAGATATCCTCACTGGCCAGATGAGTCACATATATTTTATCTTCGGGGAAATTGAAGGTTTTTATTATGTCTTTTTTAGAGAAATTTGAAACTGTAATTATTCCATCACATTTAGGTATTATATCAGGTATATAATCAAAAAAAATTTTTAAATACCTATCACTTACGGTTTTAGGCATCTTATATGGAATCACATCATGAAGTGTTATTACAAATTTACAATTTTTATCTACCGGTAGCCCTACGCCATTTTGCGGCACATGATATAATTCTATTTTATTGTATTTTATTTTGTTGGGTATATTTATTTCCTCCCAAAAACTATTTTTATTTTGGGGAGGAATAGTGTTTAAAGTAAAATTTTTTTTTAAACATATATCATTTCTAAAACTTTTCGGCATGAAAAGCAAATAGTTATTTATATTATCAATATTATTTAAACAACTTATAAGTTGATAAGTGTAGGTACCTATACCTGTACCTCTATACCATTTTGCAGCACGTCCATCTATTCCTATTTTCATAGAATTATTCCTCTCTAAATTGGTATATTTCATTATATTAAAATCCGGTTAAAAATGTTAATATTCTTCTAAAATTATTGAGCCCTTCATATAGATATATAGGGGTGATTAACATGATGCGAGAATTTGAAATAGAAAGACAATTTAATTTAAAAATTGAAAATATAAGACCAAATAGAGGGGTATATCTTTTAAAAACGGATAAGGGAATGAAATGTTTGAAAAGAATAAATTATGGAACTCAAAAGCTTTTATTTGTCTATGGGGCAAAAGAGCATTTAATAAATAATGGTTTTCCGTATGTAGATAAGTATTCTGTTAACGTAGATGGAAATCCCTATGCTCTTGTCAATGAAGATATATATACTCTTTCAGAATGGATTAATGGCAGGGAATGTGATTTTAAGAATAAAGAAGATATTATAAATGCTTCCAAATGCTTGGCGAATATGCATATAGCTTCTAAGGGATATGAACCTCCTGAAAATAGTAAACTTAAGACGGATCTCGGAAGGTGGCACCATCTTATGGAGAAAAGAGTTAAAGCTCTCGATAAGATGAATGATATGGGCAGAAAAAAAAGTAATAAGGAAAGTTTTGATTTGAATTATATGAAGGCTGTCAAATTTTATAAAGATCTTGGCAGGAAAGCCATAGAAGTATTAAATGATTCCCAATATGATGAATTATGTGATTTGACAAAAGATGAGAAAGGGTTTTGTCATCATGATTTTACATATCATAATATAGTGATAGATGATGACAATAATGTAAATGTAATAGATTTTGATTACTGTAAGAGAGAGATAAGAGCCTATGATATATCGTCTTTTATGATTAAGGTTTTGAAAAGATCGGACTGGAATATAGAAAATGCCAAACTCATATTTGATTCTTACAATGAAGTCAGTCCGCTCAGGGATGAGGAATACCGTGTAATATTTGCTTTCTTGTTATTCCCACAGCGTTTTTGGAGATTGGCAAATAGATACTATTATAATGAAGTTAATTGGAAGCTTAAAACTTTTAACAATAAATTGGAGGAGCTGATTTCTGAACAGGAAAAGTATATACATTTTATTGAACAATTTAAAAAAATATATAATCAAAAATAAATTAAATTGAGGCCAGTCAAGGCCTTATTTTTTGCACTTAAAAAACAATAAAGTCATAATATATACCATGACTTTTTATATATGGGGATGTTATATTATGAAAATAGGTGATATAGTAGTAAGAAAATCCTACGGCAAGGATATAACTTTTAAAATAATAGATATCAAAGAAGAAAAAAACGGGAATGTTTATATTTTGAAGGGAATAGATTTAAGGTTAATCGCAGATTCCAATATTGAGGATCTAGAACTTGTAGAAAGGGAAACACTTGTAAAAAAGGAAGTCGTATTTAATAAGCGGATTAATAATTCAATTCGGAATATTTTAATCAGCAGAGGAGGTTTCAGATATGCTGGAGGAGGAGCAGCACAGGAATATAACGTAACGAAATTTGCCCCTTATGATACAAAGAATGAACTTGCTTTTGGGAGGCCTGGCAAGATACTGCATGTGGATGGTGACCCGGAGTACTTAGATGTATGTCTTAAAGTATATAAGCAACTGCTGTTAGATGTAGTCGGGAGAAATATAGCTGAAAAAGATCAGCCGCTGAAGGTTGTAGAACTGGTAAAAGAGATAAAACCAGATATAGTTGTAATTACAGGACATGATTCCGTAGCAAAGAATACTGCAGATTATATGAATCTGGATAATTATAAAAATTCCAAATATTTTGTTGAAACTGTTTCAGAGCTTAGAAATTATGAATCAAATTATGATGATCTGGTTATATTTGCAGGGGCTTGTCAATCTTGTTATGAAAGAATTTTAGATTCAGGTGCTAATTTTGCAAGTTCACCCAATAGAGTACTTATACATTGCTTGGATCCTGTATTTTTATGTGAAAAAATAGCTTATACCAATATAGAAAAGGTTGTATCCATTCAAGAAGCTATAAGTAATACAATAACCAGAACTAATGGAATCGGAGGACTTCAGACCAGAGGAAAATACAGGGAGGGCTTTCCAAAGTCACCATATGTATAAAAATCATAAAAGTTGTAAATAATATCGTATATATGAGTGTTTTAAAGAAATGTCAGTATATTTCGATGTAAATAAAACTTTGAAGGCTCTGTTTACAAAAAATTAATATTGACAAAACAAATTGCTAACTGATATACTAAATGGTTAGTTGACATAATTAACCTTATGATGTATAATGTAAAATATAGAGAGAGGGTGTTTAGAGAATGGAAGGAGTAAATGTGTTAGCTTCTATAAGAAAGAATATTGAAAATCATGTAGGAGATAAAGTAACCTTAAAAGCGAATGGCGGTAGAAGGAAAGTTTTTGTAAATAAGGGAGTAATAGAAAAAGCTTATCCGAGTATATTTGTAATTAGGTTGGAAAATGACACCCAAAGAAAAGTGACATACAGCTATTCGGATGTTTTAACAAAAACAGTTCAATTAAGTTTTTCAGTTTAATGCAATCAGTAAAAATTTGTCCATCTTTCTAGGTGGTGGAAGTAAATTACTGGCAATGATAACTATAAAAACTACGTGAGTTAAATAGGGAAATCCGATACCTGTAGTATATGGCACTGCTATTCAAGTATACTCTGTTTCCAATAAACTTTGACTTCAAGCAAAGCTGAATCGGATGATTTACAATAGTATATAAAATAATAATTAAAATTAATTGTTATTTTATATACTATTTTTTTGCCCAATTTAAGGTAAGAAGAAAGATGGTGAGCTTCCATCTTTCAACTATGGTATAAAAGGGTATTGAGAATTTATGAGAGGTTATATGGTTAACAACCAACTTAATATTACGTCAAAATTCTGCAAATGTCAATATTAAGACGCATTATAAAAATCATCGAAAACATGGCATATTTTTTACCTTTTATTTGTATAAATAAATAGTAGGTTTTTATGTGGGAGGTAATAAATATGAGTATAGATCTTGTTAAAGAAAATATAGAATGTGAACAGTTGATGTCTGAAAATTTTTCTGATACTGTTATAAAAGCAGAGTATATAATACCAGATACTAATCCGGACGTCAACCGTATTTTAATTCTCAATGCAAAACCAGTAATAACCAGTAAAGAAGTAATGCAGGATAAGGTATTTGTGGAGGGAAGAATAGAGTATACTATACTTTATTTGGCCAAAGAAGATGAGGGGACTATGGGTATCTACAGCGTAAGCTATACTGGTGATTTTTCAAATTATATTGAAATACCGGGTTCCCAACATGATATGCTTTGTGATGCCGACTGTTATGTGGAACATATGAACTGCAATATAGCTAATGAAAGAAAAGTGTCCATTGAGGGAATTATAAAATTAAAGGCGGAAGTGTATAAAAAATATGAATTTGAAGTTATAAAGGATATTGAAGATTCTGGAGATATACAAATGTTGAAAAATCCGGATACTGTAGACAAAATAATCGGGACTGTATCTGGAGACTTAGTGGCGAAAACCGAAATTCAGATACCTATGGATAAACCGCAGATAGGAAACATATTGGAATGCAATGTGAATGTCCATAAGAAAGACATAAAGGTTCTGGAGGGGAAGGTATCTTTAGAGGCATATGTGCTTATAGGTATCCTGTACAGGGGAAAGGATACTAAAGATGTGGAATATATAGAAGACGATGTTTATATTAACAAGGAAATTCCCATAGATGGGGTAAATCCGTCTATGGATAGTTATACTGATTTTTGTGTAGATGAAGTTGAAAAGGGTGTAAGAGAAGATGATTTAGGTGAAAGTAGAATAATCGATGTGGAAGTATTGGTAAAATCAAATACCAAAGTCATGTATAAGGAAGATATGGATATAATAGAAGATGCTTATTCTCCTTCTTCTCTCCTGCAGATGGATAAAAAAGATTATGAATTGAATGTAATGCATGGTCAGAATACTGTTCAGAGTATGATTAAATCCAATATAGAATTGGAAGGCAATTCCAGGCCTAAAGAAGTTATTATGTGTTATGGAGAAGTGTGTATAACGGATAAAAAAATAGTGGAGGATAAAGTTGTAATAGACGGTGTTTTGAATACTAAGGTTCTATATAAGAATTTGGAAGATGAAATAAATAAAGCTAGTGATGAGATACCATTTAGCTGTAGTGTGGATATACCTGAAAGTAAAATTGACATGCAGTGTATAGCAAAAGTGTCTTTGGAAAGTATACAGGGAGACGTGGAAATAGATACTATAGCTATAAAGGCTGTGGTAGAGACATATGCAAGGGTAAATTATGTTACAAATAAAGAATTTTTGGTAAATATAGATTCTGCCGAGGGAGAATTTCCAGCTAAAAAAGCCAGCTTAACTATATATGTCATCCAGCAGGATGATACTTTATGGAAAATAGCCAAAAAATATTATACTACTGTGGAAGATTTGGTGAAGTTAAATGATATAGAGGATCCAGAGGTTATAAAGGTTGGAGAGAAGCTTATCATCCCAGGAAGAGCCGTAATATAAGCAGGGAGCCCAAATCTTTGATTTGGTGCGAGTCGCTTACTCCGCCGGACGAGAGGGAGGTGGAGTTACCTAAATTGGGAGCCCAAATCTTTGATTTGGTGCGAGTCGCTTACTCCGCCGGACGAGAGGGAGGTGGAGTTACCTGTTATTTATAGAAGATTGTAAAAAAAACTTCAGTGGTAAATTACTGAAGTTTTTATTTTACGCATAATAATTTGGAATATGGAAAAAATATAGAATATCCGCAAGAGAGGGTGCATTATTTTGAAGAGAAAATCAGAAAAAAACTTAATAATAATAGGAGGAGCAGAGGATAAAACCGGTGAAAAAAAAATATTGAAAGAAGTCTGCAGTAGACTTGATAAACAAGAGGATATCCTCGTTATTGCGACTATTGCATCTGAAATACCGGAGGAATTGGGAGATGAATACAGAAAAATATTTCAGGAATTGGGAATAAAAAATATAAAGATATTGACTATAAGAAATAGAAGAGATGCCGTTGATATAAATAATGTAAATCTCATAGAAAATACTGCATTGATGTTTTTTACAGGAGGGGATCAACTTAGGATAACAAGTCTTATAGGGGGCACTCCTCTGTACTCAAAAATTCAGAAATTATATGAGGGAGGATGTACTTTTGTGGGAACTTCTGCAGGAGCTTCTGTTATGAGTGATACCATGATAATAACGGGACCTGACGAGGAATCGCCTAAAAAGTGCACTTTAAAGATGGCACCTGGGCTGGGTCTGATAAAAGGTGTAATTATCGATCAGCATTTTGCTCAGAGAGGCAGAATAGGGAGGCTTCTCGTGGGAATAGCAGAAAATCCCCAGAGCCTTGGTATTGGAATAGATGAAGATACGGCAATTATAGTCAGCGATAACAATGAATTCACGGTGATGGGTTCCGGAGCAGTTTATGTAATAGATGGATCCAATATAACCTACAGCAATGTGTCAGAACAGTATCCTGAGGAAATACTGTCTATATTTGATGTGAAATTACATGTACTTAAATATGGAAATAAGTTTGATTTGATAAATAAAAAGCCCTGTAATAGCTAAAAATTCAAGAAAAGGTCAAATAGATATAAGGGAGGAGTTGTAGAAAACCGTTAGATCAGCAAATTGGATCACAATGCAGATGCTGATTGTATACCGTTTACTAAACGGGATTTTAAGCCCTTGGAGTATCAGGCCAAAAGAGAGTAGCATACAGCAAAATCAGGTACTATGAATGGGGAAATAGACACAATTTTATAGAAATATAAATAGGTGTTTATATAACGGGTAGTATACATAAAATGAAGATAGATGATTTTAGAGTTTTTGAAGGAAGAAATATATTTGCTCATAGAAAATGTGTAAAGATGTCTGTTGATTTAGAGGAGTATAAGGATGTGCCAACTAGAGATATAGATGGTTTCAATGAAAAACTTCTTGCAATTGTACCTGAGTTAAAGCAGCATAGATGTGGAATAGACGAAGAACACGGTTTTGAAAAAAGACTGCGGGAGGGAACATATATTGCCCATGTCTGTGAGCATATTATACTTGCTATACAAAATAAATTGGGCATTGATGTAGGTTATGGAAAAGCAAGGGAAATAAAGGGAAGCAAGTATTATATAGTGTATGAATACTTGTACAAAAATACAGCAGTGGAAGCAGGCAGGACAGCTGTGAGTCTGGTGAATTCGCTGATAGAAGGTACAAATTATGAATTTGAAAAAGCTGTGGCTAGGCTGAGAAAAATTTTAAAAGCAGAACAGATTGGCCCAAGTACATTGTCTATAATATCGGAGGCTGAAAAGAGGGGAATCCCCATAATGAGGATCGGAGACAACAGTGTATTTCAACTAGGGTATGGCAAGTACAGCAAAATCATAGAAGCTACTATATCGTGTAATACATCGGCTGCTGCCGTAGATATAGCTTGTGACAAGATAATGACTAAAGAAATTTTGAAGAATCAATGCCTTCCTGTGGCAGAAGGCGGGAAAGTGAGAAATTTACAGGAACTGTTGGATCTTATTGATGAAATAGGATATCCGATAGTTTTGAAACCATGTTATGGAAATCAGGGGAAAGGGGTATTTGCAAATATAAGGAATGAAAAGGAGGCAGTAAGTACCTATAGGATATTGTCGGAAGAATTTGACAATATAATGCTGGAAGAAAATATAGATGGAAAAGATTTTAGAATATGTGTGGTAAATGGGAAGGTAGTAGCTGCTGCTGAAAGGATACCACCTTATGTAGTGGGAGATGGAGTGAAGACCATAATTGAACTGATAGGTGATGTAAATTCAGACAGCAGGAGGGGTGAAGGTCATGAAAAACCTCTCACTAAAATAAAGATAGATGATGAGTTAAAAACGTGTATATTTAAGAATAACTATAAATTGAATAGTGTTTTACCCAAAAATAAAAAAATGTTTATAAGGGAAAACGGAAATTTGTCTACTGGAGGGACGGCAGTAGACTGTACTGATTTAATATGTAGGGAGAATATCAGTATTTGTGAAAGAGCAGCGGATGCAATTGGTTTGGATATCTGCGGCATAGATATATGCTGCAAGGATATAAGCAAATCCATACTTGAAACCGGCGGCGCTATACTGGAAATAAATGCGGCACCAGGTATTAGAATGCACCAGTACCCTTGTGTAGGCAAAAAAAGAGATGTAGCTGGAGCCATAGTGGATATGTTGTTTTATAGGCAGCAATCAATTCCGATAGTTTCAGTTACCGGTACAAATGGCAAGACTACAACTACTAGACTTATCGCACATATTCTTGGAAAGTCCGGCTATAAGGTGGGTATGACTGTTACGGGAGGAATATATATAGACAATAAGTGCTTATGTAAGGGCGATACTACAGGTTATTATAGTGCAAAAACTATTTTAAGTAATAAAAATGTAGAGGCAGCAGTGTTGGAAACGGCAAGAGGAGGAATAATAAAGAAGGGTCTTGCCTATGATTTGGCAGATGTAGCGGTAATAACTAATATAACAGAAGATCATCTGGGATTAGACGGGATAAACAGTATGGAAGATTTAGCTTATGTGAAATCCCTGGTCGGTGAGGCCGTAAAGAGAGAAGGGCATGTGGTTTTAAATGCAGATGATTTGGTAAGTAAAAGTATAATTGACAGGATGAAAAGTTCCATAATTATGTTTTCCAAAAATAAAGACAATGTAATCCTCAGAAACAATATAGATAAAGGTGGATGCGGCGTATATGTAGATGGCGGCATTGTGTATTTTGAAAGGCGAGGAGCCGTGGTGCCTATAATAAAGGTGAAAGATATAAGAATATCCTTAGGAGGAAAGCTCATTTATAATATAGAAAATGCCATGGCCGCTTGTGGAGCTGCAATTGGATTGAATATACCTTATACGGTTATAAAAAATGGATTGGAAAGTTTTTATGGTGATCTTTCTTTTAATCCAGGACGTTTTAATATTTATAATTTAAACGGAATAAATGTAGTACTGGATTATGGACACAATATAGAAGGATACAAAGCAGTTATAAAAGGCGCCAGGAAGCTAGGCTATAAAAGGCTGGTGGGAATTATCGGCATACCTGGAGATAGAACTGATACTAGTGTGAAAAAGATAGGTCAGATTTCAGGAGATAATTTCGATTATATATATATCAAAGAAGATAAGGATAGAAGAGGCAGAAAGCCCGGCGAAATAGCTTCAATTCTTAGAGAGGGTATAAATAGCACTGATTTTAATCCAAAGAAAGTAGAAATTATATTGGATGAGAAAATTGCCCTAAAAAAGGCAATAGATACAGGGAAACAGGGGGATTTAATAATAATATTTTTTGAAAAGATGGATCCGCTGGTAAAGATAATAAACAGGAAACTAAAATACGGAAACAAAAAAACGGGCAATATAGCCATGGTATAGGGAAAAATTAAAATTGTAGCTTTAATTCTAAAATAGTATTATAATATTTTAGAATTGACAAATTTAAAGGTAGTGAAAGTTGAAATGCAAGTATTAAAAGCCTATGCAAAAATAAACCTTTCTCTGGATGTAATCGGAAAAAGAAATGACGGATATCATCTTTTGAGAATGATAATGCAAACTATAGATTTGTACGATGTTTTAAAAATATGTAGAACTGAAAGCGGTATACATATAACTTGTAATAAGAGCTATGTACCTTGTGATAATAGGAATCTGGCATATAGGGCAGCAAAATTATTCATGAATAAGTATGGTATAAGAAGTGGGGTAAATATTAATATTGTCAAGAATATACCTGTGGCGGCAGGACTCGCTGGTGGGAGTGCAGATGCTGCAGCGGTATTGAAAGCCATGAGAAATATGTATTTACCTGGGGTACATGATGGTGAATTAGCTAGATTGGGATTAAATATAGGGACAGATATCCCCTATTGTATAATAGGGGGTACTGCATTGTGTGAGGGAATAGGCGAAATAGTAACCCCGCTTAAGCCCTTCAGGGATCATATATTGATATTGGTTAAACCACCTTTTGGAGTTAGCACTAAGGAGGTATATGAAGACCTGAATATAAGTAAGATAATAAAACATCCCAATACCGGCTTGATTATAAATGCTATTCGTAAAGACAGATTGGGAGTAGTAAGTGAAAATATGAAAAATGTTCTTGAAAATGTAACTTTAAAAAAACATTTTGTATTAAAACAGATAAAAGATCAATTGATTGGATTTGGAGCATTGGGAGCATTAATGAGTGGAAGTGGTCCAAGCATTTTTGCTTTTTTCGATGATATGCTAAAAGCTCAGGAGTGTTATGATAAAATGAAGGTTAAATATAAGGAAACTTTTATTACGAGGACAATATGAAGTGTTTTTGATTGACTGTCTCAAAGTGTGATTTGGGGCAGTCTTTTTGTATTAAGATATAATTTTGTGAATAAATAATTTGGAATAAGTAGAAAATAATTTAGAGCCATTCTAAATTAAGTGAGAAATGGAAAGAGGGAGAATATGTGAATATTATTCACTTATTTAATAAATATTTTTTTATACTTATGATAATCCAGGGATTTTTTTTAGTATTTATTGATCCTAAGGAGTTTAAAAGAAAAAATTTAAAGAAGACTGCTTTGAAATCTAAAATAATCGGCATACTTTTTTTTATACTTTCAACTTTGCTGTATGCCTTTTCGATTTATTCTTTTTGACAGGAGATGAATACATATGCAGGAAGAAGTGAGAAATTTTATATCTTCTAAAGTTGATGAAAATATAGAATACTTGAAAAGATTATTCAAAGATAACTCGGATATGGTTTTTAGGGAATTTTATATAGGGGAAATTAAAGCTGCAATAGTATATATAGACGGCATGGGGGACAAAATGCTTTTAAATGATCTGCTGAGGGGACTTATGAACAGGTACAGGTATGTAAAAGATGTAAGAATGGTAAAAGAGAGGTTGATAACTGTATCTGATATGCGAGAGATTGTTGATTTAAGGAAGGGAATTGATCTTGTCTTATCTGGTGAAACACTGATGCTTCTTGAAGGTATGAAAAGTTTTTATGTACTTGCCACCAGAGCCTGGCCTGTAAGAGGAATAGCTGAACCTTCAGGTGAAACGGTATTAAGGGGCTCCAGGGATGGATTTACTGAAACTTTGCGATTTAATACGGCTTTGATAAGAAGGAGGATAAGGGATACAAGACTTAAGATTGTACCAAAGCCCCTGGGTGTAAGATCCAAAACCGATGTGGTAGTGGTATATATAGATGACATAGTAAATGAGGGCGCATTAAAGGAACTTATGAAAAGGCTGGATAGTATAAAAATAGATGCCATTTTAGACAGCGGCTATGTTGAACAGCTTATTGAGGATAATAAATGGTCTTTTTTTCCACAAATTCAGAGTACTGAAAGACCTGACGTAGTGGCATCCGCATTATATGAGGGAAGGATCGCAATAGTGGTAGACAATTCGCCCTTTGCAATTATAGTACCCACCACTATGGCAAATTTATTTCAGTCACCGGATGACTATTATCAAAGGTGGATATATAGTTCAACAATAAGAATAATAAGGTTCATCTCTATAATAATAACTTTGATAATGCCGGCTTTTTATGTTGCTGTTACTTCTTTCCATACAGGGATAATACCTACCAAACTGGCATATTTTATTGCTGCCTCGAGAGAAGGAGTACCATTTCCAGCTTTTGTGGAAGCCATAATCATGGAATTGAGCTTTGCCTTGCTTTTAGAGTCCGTGGCAAGGCTTCCAAAATCCATAGGTGCCACTACTGGAATAGTGGGAGGCTTGATTATAGGTCAAGCTGCAGTTCAAGCTGGGATAGTAAGTCCCATAATGATAATAATAGTCTCTGTTACTGCTATAACGAATTTTACTACCCCTAATTATGAGATGACCTCCGCATTTAGACTGGTTAGATTTTTACTTATAATTGCAGCAGCTATAGCAGGGCTTTATGGAATTATGATTGGACTTGTAATTACTCTGGTGCATCTGATAAAGCTAAAAAGCTTTGGAGTATCCTATTTAGCTCCTATGGTGAATGAAAATGCCAATGATTTTAAAGATATGTATTTTAGAGCTCCTATCAGATTTTTGAAAAAAAGACCAAAGTATATGAACACCGGAGATAAAATAAGACAGAGATAGTTTAACTAAATGGCTGCTGCGCTAAACAAAGAGGTGATTAGGTGAGAGATATGGATTTCATAACCGTATTTGGAATATTTTCTACTGTAATAGTGACTGTTATAGGTGTAGGTGTATTTTCATACCCGAGGGAAGTAGTGAGTATTGCCGGCACCGACGGGTCGGTTGTTACTGTGGCAGCAGGTTTTTTGGCTTACGTTTTGATTTATATTGCCTACAGGACAATCAAATCCAATGGATATAACAAATTGAGTACAATACTTGAAAATAATTTCGGGAAAATATTCGGGGGGATTTTAGCCGTTATATTTGCAGTGTATAATATATTTACCATATCAGTTGGAATGAGAATATTTATAGAAGTTATAAAGATGTATCTTTTGGAAAAGACACCCACGGAATTTTTAGTAATTGTAACTATTTTTTTAGGAATTTATCTTGTAAGGAGTAAACTGGAAAATCTGATAAAGTTCAATGAAGTTTCTTTCTGGATATTATTCATATCAATAGGTCTGATATTTCTGTTTACTTTAAATAAAACTGATTTTACCAATAATTTACCCATATTTACTAATAAACCCTATGTTTATATAACTGCACTTAAAAGTGCAATTTATAATTTTGCCGGGATAGAAATAATATATATTATAGGGCCGTTTATAAAAAATAAATCCGGTATAAATAAGGCAATTGTAAAAAGCATTTTATTTATAACAATTTTTTATGTTATAGTTGTTGTATTTTCTCTGGCTATTTTTTCCAAAGAACAGACTAAAATTCTATTATGGCCTACCATAACTATGATAAATTCCATAAATGTAGAAGGAGCTTTTATAGAAAGATGGGAAGGAGTAGTTATGGCTCTTTGGGTTATATTTTATTTTACTACTTTTTCAAATATATATTATTTGTCATCCGATATAGTAAAAGATGTATTCAGGCTGGGTGACGTAAAACTTTCATCGGCTTTGATAGCTCCGATAATATATATGATAGCTTTATATCCCCAGAATATAGCGCAGCTCTATGCCATAAGCAATAAATTTATACCTCCGCTTTTTATATATAGTTTAATTATACTGCCAATTGTCCTGCTTTTATTTGGTAAAGCCAAAAAAAAAGGAAATGTAAATAAAATTATGTCTTTGCTTCTGATATGTACTTTACTGACTGGATGCTGGGATAAAGTTGAAATAGAGAGAACTGAATTGGTATCTATAATTGGGATAGATGCAGGAGTTGATATAGCAAAAAAGAAAAAATTCAGGGACATGAAGCCTACGGATCCGCTGACTTCCATAGATCTAAAAAAATTTCATGTAACTTTTGGAATACCGGATTTAAGTAAATTGGAACCGGGTAAAGGCGGGGTGTCTAAGGATAAATATATAAGTGTTGATGGATATTCGATTCAAGATGCAGTTAGTAATGCCATAGCTAAGAGCAGCAGATCCATGAGATTTAGCCATACTAAATTGTTGATATTGGGTGAAAATCTGATGAAATACCCTGATGCGGTAAAAGAGGCCATTGATTATCTTCAAAGAGAACCTTCTTTAAATAGGAATATGTATATAGTTATGTCGGAGGGGGATGCGGAAAAATATGTGACTTTTAATATGCCCATAGAAACGAGTGCGGAAAATTATATATTGGGTATGGTGGAAAGTGATCTTAAGGATAATACAGTTGTTCCTGTAACTTTAAATGATTTTTTAGTTCAGATGAGTGAGAACGGGAATAGCATGGTTCCCAGAATTGTTGTTGATAAAGATAGCAAAAATATAAAAATATCAGGTACTTTTATAATAAAAAATTTTGCACAAAAAGGGACTTTTAATTCAGTTCAAACCTCCAATATAGAATTGCTGAAAGGAATTTTAAAAGGCGGGAAAAAAATGATATATTTAGAGGGTCATCCGGTGGATATAAGAATTGATAATACTGATAGAAAGATAAGGGTGCTTCAGGAAAACGGCAGGTTAGTATTTGATGTGCATCTGTATATAGAGGGTCAGATAAAGAACTATTACACTGGTAATGAAACGCTGTCTGTAGACAAATTGAATCAAATTCAACAGTATTTCAATGAGTCTATAGGAAAGGAATGTAAAAGTGTGATAAAATCCACACAGAGGGAATTTCAAGTAGATCCTATAGGCTTTAGGGAATATATAGAAAAATATCATCCGTTTTTATGGAAACAGGTAAAAAATGACTGGAATGACACATATAAAAATGCAGTTGTAAATATAAATGTGAATACGAATATAAGGAGGATCGGCGTAACGAAATAAAATATAAATTGCAGTGAATATAACTCAAATATATGTCAATAATTACTAGTAAATTGAAAATAATTATAAAAGATGGGGTGAAATCATGAAAAAGTATTTGCTTGTATTTATTATAGGCATTTTGAGTATATTTGCTGCAAATTCCGTTTTCCTTGAAATAAAAAATAAAAATGTGGAGGAGGATATGGCATCCAGAATAATAAGATTTCATGTTATAGCAAATAGTGATTCAGGAAGTGATCAAGCTCTTAAATTAAGAGTTAGAGATAGGGTTCTGGAGTACATAGCTCCTAAATTGGAAAATTCAGAAGATATAAATAAATCTAGAAAAATTTTAAAAGAAAATGACAGCAGGATATTGGAGATAGCTAATAATGAGATAAGAAGAGAGGGTTACAGTTATAAAGTGAACAGCACTTTGTCTGAGACGAATTTTCCCATAAAAACTTATGGGAATATAACTCTACCACCGGGAAAATATGAGGCGTACAGAATAATTATAGGCAGTGGACAGGGACAAAACTGGTGGTGTGTCATGTTTCCTCCTCTGTGTTTTGTTGATATTACAAAGGGACAAGTTTCCTATAAAAAAACGGAAGATGAAATGAAAAAAGTTTTGACACCGGAAGAATATAAGATGGTGGATAATTCCTCCCTCGGAGTGAATAAAAAAGATATAAAGTTGAAGTTCAAATTATTAGAAATATTGAAAGATATGGGTTATAAAATTTCAAAAATGTAATTTGAAAATTACAGTACAGGTGAGATTTTCAGACATCACCTGTATTATAATTACATATTGCATCAATTAATTTCCTGCAAATAGTTTTTGAGCAGTTTTGACAAAATGTTCTTCTGCTGATTTAAAAAATGTCTTAATGTTGTCCTTATTGTGTATTATCCTATTTCCGGTTAAATTTTTTTTGGCTAAATTGTTTTCTATAAGCCAGTTCATAAGATTAAATATGTCATTTACCGCATATGGTTTTGCAAATCTGCTGCAATTTCCACTTATTATTTCGAGCTTTTCCCTGGAATTAAGAAGTTTTTCAATGTTTTCTCTACATTTCCCTATATCGGTTAAATTTACAGCCAGATTATTTTTCAATAAAAATTGTGCATTTTTTTCCTCTTGGCCAGGTATAGGAGAAAAAAATCCCAAAGGTATTTTACATATCAGTGCTTCTGCAATAGTAAGCCCTCCTGGTTTTGTCAAAAGGAGATCACTGGCCTGCATATATTTATTTACTTGATTGGTAAAGCCTATTATTCGAGTTTCTTTAGAAGAAGACATCTTGATTTTTGAAAGTTCTGAATAGAGCTTTTTATTTTTCCCCGTTATAATTATTATTTGAATGTCTTCACTGACCTTATCCAGTTGTTTATATATGTCTGCTATTTTACCTAAGCCCAAGCTTCCGCCCATAACTAGGATAGTGAATTTAGATTGGGATAATTTTAAGCTTTTCAATGTATCATGTCTATTGTAATTTATATTGAACTCCGGTTTAACGGGTATACCGAAATTATATATGGTATCTTTAGGTATTCCCTTTGATATCATCTTTTTTATCATGTTCTTATTGGAAATCACATAAGCATCTATATATGGATGCAGCCAGGAAGTATGCGGATAATAATCAGTAATTATACACATACAGGGTATGCATATATGATATTTTGATTTCAATACAGACAGCATTTCTGTGGCAAAGGAATGAGTCGATATCAATATATCAGGATTATATTCGTTTATAAGGGGAAGTAGTTTACAGGTCAGGGACTCAATAAGTTTTGAACTTATTGTGGTTGTAATTGTGTAATCGCCTTCTGAATAGCTGTATAATTTTCCGTATAAAGAAGGAGATACTTTGAGTGACTTTAAGTAACTGCCTATTACTACCTTGTCTATTATGGGATTTATATATTTTAAGGCATCAACAATTCTTACGTTTGATGCTGGATCTCTCAGGGATATGTAACTTTTTAATGCTTCAGCTGCATTGCCGTGTCCTCCACCGGCGGAAATTGAGAGAATTAAAATGTTCATCTAATCACCTTCTGATTAAGTATGTAATCTCATTATATAAAATGTAGCAAAAATAATAAACTCATTTAATAAACATTTAAGAAAAAATTAATAATAATCATCAAATAGTATTGGCTTTTGTGAACATTATTAAACTTATAATACATAACAATTGAATAAATGCAGACAATATAAATAAATATCAAAGTATACCGGTCTTTGTGTGAAATTCGTTGTAAAAGAGAGGTGGAGCTCTGTGAAAATCACGAAAAAAAGAATCATATACACGGCATTAGTGATTTTAATTGTTGTCTTTTCAAGTACGTTTGCAGTTCTCATGACTTTGGAAAGGAATGATTATAGAAATTATCTCCAGGGTGAATATGGCAAAAGCATGTATGAACTTATAGATGCAGTACAAAATATAAGAGTGAATTTGACAAAGGCGGCCGTAGTCGGTTCAAGAGAACAGGCCATAGTTGTTTTTGAAGAAATATTTAGGTATTCTGGTATAGCCAATGATAAATTGCATTCCCTTCCAGTGGATCAGCCTACTATATCTGATACCAGTAAATTTTTGAGTCAGACTGGAGATTTTTGTTATAATTTGGGCAAATTATCTACCACGGGGAAACAGTTGAATGACGAGGATTATAATAATATAGAAAGGCTGAAAAAACAATCTGTTATTTTAGAGGGCCAGTTGAAATCCACGGCCGATAATATAAATCAAGGCAAGGTGAAATGGGGAGAAATAAGGAAGAAGATCATTGGCGCTTTTGCAAAAAATAATGATAATTCCATATCAGAACAGTTCCAGGGTATGCAAAAACAGATAGTTCAATATCCTGCACTTATATATGATGGGCCGTTTTCGGATAATGTACTTCAAGTAAAACCTAAAATTGATTCACAAAGGCAGATATCCGGGAAGGAAGCCGAAAAGATAGCCAGGAAAATAATAGGAAAAAATAAGATTGAAAGTCTGACCGTATCTTCCGTCAAGGGAAAAGCCGATATAGATGTGTACAGATTTACTGCTGCCCTTAAAAATAGGAGTAGAAAGGGAGACAGAGTGATATGTGAAATAAGTAAAAGGGGCGGGAAAATCTCATATTTGATAAATGATAGGGCCGTAAACAATAGTTCCATTACTGTAAAAAAATCAAGGGATATGGGAGCAGAATATTTGAAGAATCTAGGATACGATAACATGATTCCAACCTATTCTTTAAAATACAATAATATAGCTGTAGTAAGTTATGTTTACAAGCAAGGTAATATATTGGTATATCCGGATCAGATAAAATTGAAAATAGCCCTGGATAATGGGGATATCATAGGGATAGAAGCAGATAAATATCTTATGTCACATGTTGAAACGAGAGAGATATCAACTCCCAAAATGAGCTATGAGGAAGCACAGAAGAAAGTCGGAAATAGACTGAATGTAACCGGGAAAAGACTTGTCGTAATTCCTACGGAAACAAACAGTGAGATACTATGCTATGAATTTTCAGGAAATTATAAAAATGATAATTTTAAAGTGTATATAAATGCTGAAACCGGATATGAAGAAAAAATAATTCAAATAATCAATACTCCTAATGGAGAATTAACTATATAATTTGTTATAGATATATATCCCTAAAGGCAGATATGGAAATATTCGTGCTTTTAGGGTGTATTTTTATCCAGGTTATTACATAGGTGAAATAAAAATCCTATAAAAATTCCGGCCTATTTGATATAATGGAATAGATTTTAAAATTTATTGTTGTGGGGATTAGAAAGGCAGGTTAAAATTTAATTATGAAAAAAAAGGCGATTATATCTTTATCTAGTAGGCAATCCGATAACGATGAACCTATAGAAGTGGTAACTCCCGGAAATTTTTATAAAAAAAATGACTGCTATTATGCAGTTTATAAGGAAACTCAAATATCGGGCATGGAGGGAACTACTACTACCTTAAAGATAAAAGATGATGGGCTATGTCTTATAAGAATGGGCAGTACCAATGCCAAAATGGATTTTAACAGACATCAGAAAAATAGATCAATGTATAAAACGCCTTATGGAGTTGTGGAACTGGAAATAAAGACCAATAAAATAAATATAGATATAGGTGAAGATGGTGGGAATGTACTGGTTGACTATAATATGAGTCTGGCAGGACAAGCTGCACAAAATACACAGTTGAAAGTAAATATAAAAACCCAGTGACGGCTGCTGATGATTTTTCACTCCTGATTAAAATTTTATCTTGTGGAAATAATTGAATATATAGATAAATGGCGAAGGGAGTGTATATATTGAGAAAGTATTTTAATGATAAAGAAAAGGTGTATTCTAAAATAATTGATATATTGTGCAAATATAAGGGATTGAGCAGAAATGAATTGCTGAATATTTTAAAGGATGAATCCTGTAAATATCTATTTTTTTTACTTGTAAATAGATATGGGTGTTATGATCTGGATACATTAAAAAAAGATTTTCCTTCCGTAAATAGAAATAACATGAGGAATAATATAAGAAAAGCAGAAAAGAAATTGCTCCTGAACAAACGTATAAGAGATATGTATTTTGAAGCGGAAGAGCTGATAGATGGAGTAGAATAAAGAATAAAATAAATATTCTATAAAAATAAAAAAACCTAGAATATGAATGAGAAATATGTTATCATATTAAGTATGTTTTTGGACAAAACATGCTATTTTATTTATAAGAGTAATTTTCATTATAGAACTAATTAAGCATTTTGTCAATAATATAAAGAAAAATTAATTATTTAATTTATTTGTATTTTAAGCAACGTATTAAAATATGGGATTTAGATTTTACCAGGATAAAAAACAGGGGGTGACACTGCTTTTAAAAGCAGAGATTTATGAGTACAAAATATATATTTGTAACTGGAGGAGTAGTATCTTCATTGGGCAAGGGAATAACAGCAGCTTCACTGGGAAGACTTTTGAAAAATAGAGGGCTTAAAGTCTCAATTCAAAAGTTTGATCCTTATATAAATGTAGATCCAGGTACTATGAGCCCGTACCAGCATGGAGAAGTTTTTGTTACAGACGATGGAGCGGAAACAGATTTGGATTTGGGTCATTATGAGAGATTTATAGATGAAAATTTAAGTAAGAATAACAATGTGACTACAGGAAAAATATACTGGTCGGTTATAACAAAAGAGAGAAAAGGAGAGTATCTGGGAAGCACTGTTCAGGTGATTCCACATATAACGAATGAAATAAAATTCAGAGTTTACAAGGTGGCAGAGGAAAAGGATATTGATGTGGTTATAACTGAAATTGGAGGAACAGTAGGAGATATAGAATCGCTACCCTTTTTAGAGGCTATAAGGCAGATAAAATATGATGTGGGAGTGGAAAATGTATGTTTTATACATGTTACATTGGTTCCTTATTTGAAAAAATCGGGGGAATTGAAAACCAAACCGACACAGCATTCAGTCAAGGAATTGAGAAGTATTGGTATACAGCCTGATATAATAGTGTGTCGTTCAGAAAGGGAAATCTCAAATGAGTTAAAGGAGAAAATAGGTTTATTTTGTAATGTAGAAAAAGATTCTGTAATTCAGAACTTAGATGCAGAAAATTTATATGAAGTTCCACTAATGCTCCATCGAGAGGGATTAGATAATTTGGTGTGCAAAAAATTAAAACTGAAAAGCGGAAAAATTGATAATACCGAATGGATCAACATGGTGGACAAAATAAAAAATCTATCAAGAAATGTGAAGATAGCTTTGGTTGGAAAATATGTGGAACTTCACGATGCTTACATATCTGTAGTGGAGGCATTGAATCATGGTGGGTACGCCAATGGGGCTAAGGTTGAAATAAAATGGATAAACTCTGAGGATGTTACTCCAGAGAATGTGGGGAATTATCTGAAGGATGCAGATGGTATACTTATTCCAGGAGGATTTGGTGATAGGGGAATAGAAGGGAAAATATTATCTGCAGGATGGGCTAGAGAGAACAAGGTGCCTTTTTTCGGCATATGCCTGGGAATGCAGTGTGCCGTAATAGAATTTGCAAGAAATGTTCTCGGTTATAAGGGAGCTCACAGTTCTGAGATAGATCCCCATACCAAATATCCTGTCATAGATTTAATGCCGGATCAAAAGGGAATAGATAGAAAAGGCGGTACTATGAGATTGGGAAAATATCCATGTAAGCTTTTGCACGGGAGCAATTCCTTTAAAGCTTATGGAAAAGAAATTATATATGAAAGACACAGACATAGGTATGAATTCAATAATCTGTACAGAGAAGAACTACAAAAAGCAGGATTGGTACTATCCGGTATAAGTCCTGATTCCAAGCTGGTTGAAATTATAGAGATAAAAGATCATCCATGGTTTGTGGGGGTACAATTCCACCCGGAATTAAAGTCAAGACCCAATAGACCGCATCCTCTATTTAGAGAATTTATAAGGGCATCCTTGAATTTCGGCTCAAAGAATTCATAGTTATTTTGAAAGATTTTCAGTAAAAGCTGAAAATCTTTCACAACTCTGTATTTTAAATATATTTTAAATTATTTATAGAAATATGTTGCATAGTTTTAAAATAAGTTTTACACTTAAAATATAGGAAAATATATACCTAATGGATTAAAATCTAGAAAAAACGTATAATATAATCTGAAGTGTAACCTTTCTATAAGTATATTTCCAATTTTATTTCAATATTTCCCAGCATTGTTTCAAAATATATAAAATTTAATAATTGTGAGGTGTTGCTTTTTGAACAGTAAAGATATAGATAATATGACGGTTGCAAAATTGAAGGATATTGCAAAAGCCTTAGAGATAAAGAATATATCTAAATATAAAAAATCTGAATTGATTGAAAAAATAAAAAGGGTTTCTCCTGCATATATAAGTAAGAACGGTGTTGTTCTCAGAGAAAAAATAAGCCCTAAAAATGAAGAAATCAATAATCATGGCGAATCGGTCCATACTGGAAAATCATCGGAGAATAAAATTCATAGCTCTAAGTTTCAGGAACAGAAAACAAGCGGTGAGGAAAAAAGGGAAAAGCTCAAGGAAATGATAAATGAATCTGACAGTGCAAGAGGAGTACTTGAGATTATTGAAAATAATAACTACGGATTTTTAAGAGGTAAGAATTATCTTACGGGTCCCGATGATATATATGTATCTCCATCGCAAATAAGAAGGTTTAATTTAAAAACCGGTGATGAGGTTTGCGGAAAAGTTAGAATTCCAAAAGAAGGGGAAAAATTTAAAGCCTTACTTTATGTACAGAGAGTAAATGGAGAGAATCCGGAAAAAGCAGTTGGAAGAGAACCCTTTGAAACGCTCACTCCTATATATCCCAACCAGAGATTGAGATTAGAAACCAATAGCTCAAATCTTTCTACAAGACTTATGGATATAATATCACCTATAGGTAAAGGACAGAGAGGAATTATAGTTGCCCCCCCTAAAGCAGGTAAAACAACTCTTCTAAAAAAAATAGCCCAGAGTATTTCACAAAATCACCCGGAAATGAAACTTATAGTGCTGCTCATAGATGAGAGGCCAGAAGAAGTTACCGACATGCAGAGATCTATAAAAGGGGAAGTTATTTATTCCACCTTTGACGAAGAACCGGAGCACCATACCAAAGTTGCCTATATGGTACTTGAGAGGACCAAGAGGATGGTGGAGCAGGGTCAGGATGTAGTAATACTTTTGGACAGTATTACAAGGCTCTCCAGAGCATATAACCTGACTATAACTCCAACTGGCAGGACTCTTTCAGGAGGACTGGATCCGGGAGCTCTTATAATGCCTAAAAAATTTTTTGGTGCAGCTAGAAATATAGAAGAAGGAGGAAGTTTGACTATACTTGCCACTGCACTGATTGAAACTGGAAGCAGAATGGACGATATGATATTTGAGGAGTTTAAGGGCACCGGAAATATGGAAGTGCACTTAAATAGAAAACTTCAAGAAAGACGGATATTCCCTGCTATAGATATATATAAATCTGGTACGAGGAGAGAAGATCTGCTTTTTGAAAGCCAACTGGAAAGGGAAACTGCCTATAATATAAGAAAAATTTTATATGATGATAATAATACTCAAAATATTACTGAACAGCTGATAAATTTGCTGGCAAAAACCAAAAACAATAGGGAATTCATGAATGTTGCCAGTAAAATGGAATTAAATAAATCATTGCATTGCATTAAATAAATATTAAAAATAGGGAGCTGTCTCTATTTTTAAAGACAGTTCCCATAACAAATTATAATTAATTTTCATTCTTCAAGTTAAATTTCTTTAAGAACTTATCAACTCTTCCACCAGCGTCAACTCTCTTTTGTTTACCAGTGAAGAAGGGATGGCATTTAGAACATATTTCCACTTTCAACTCTTTTTTTGTTGAACCAGTTGTAAAAGTGTTTCCACATGCACACTTGACTACCGCATCGTGGTAGTACTCTGGATGTATGCCTTTTTTCATATCGTTCACCTCTTTTGCATTTAATGACAAAACCCTAATTTTAACTTCTGTATTATAACATAGCTATATTTTTAAGTCAATAAAATTATTCATCTTGTGTTAGAATATATTTGATTATATAAGAAATTTGCATTAGATTTTATAATAAAATGCGATAAGAGGGTGAAGTACAGTGTCTAGTGAAATATCTGTTGGAGGTCAAGCTGTAATAGAGGGGGTTATGATGAGAGGAAGTAGAGGTATAGCTACTGCAGTTAGAAAATCCGACGGTGAGATTGTAGTTAATAGAGAGGAAAGTATACCTTACAGTAAAAAAAATAAATTTTTGGGATTGCCTGTTATAAGAGGTTTTGTATCTTTAATAGAATCACTTATCATAGGTATAAATACAATGAATTATTCGGCATCGTTTTTCCAGGATGAAGAAGAACCTACTAAGTTTGACAATTGGTTTGAAAGTATATTTAAGGAAAAAAGTGAAACTGTATTGGTGGGTTTAACTCTTTTAGTATCTCTGGGGATAGCAATTTTATTGTTTTTTATATTTCCAACTTTTACAGCAAATATATTTAAGAAATTTGGAATAGAAAATACTATTTCTTTAAATATAGTGGAAGGTATAATTAGAGTTTCTGTATTTTTGATATATATATATGCTATAAGTAAAATGCCCGACATAGAAAGGATATTTCAATATCATGGTGCTGAACATAAGACCATTTTTTGTTATGAAAATGGAAGGGAATTGACACCTGAAAATGCAGCTGGATTTGGAAGGCTTCATCCAAGGTGCGGTACAAATTTTTTATTTTTGGTAATGATAGTTAGTATAATACTTTTTTCATTAACTGGTTGGGGGAGTATTTGGCGGAGAATCTTGTTTAGAGTGGTATTATTACCTCTTGTATCAGGGATAACCTATGAACTTATAAGGTGGATGGGTCGAAATGACGGATTTTTAACAAGAATTTTATCTTACCCGGGGCTTATGCTTCAAAAACTGACTACAAGAGAACCTGATTACGACCAGCTGGAGGTAGCTATTGCAGCACTAAAATCTGCTGAAGGAATAGAGAGTAAAATAGATCAAATTCAATGAAAATGGAGAACTACTATTATGAAAAGCAAAATAGGAGAACTTTTGAAATATGGGTATAAGATCCTTAAAAATAGAGGAATATGCAGTTATATTCTGGATGCACAGCTTCTTTTGGGGAAGGCTATGAATAAGGATAGGTTGTTTATAATTATAAATAGAAATTATGAAGTTACTGAAAAAGAAGCCGAAGATTATTATAGGTATTTGAAATTGAGGGAAAAAAGAATGCCTGTAAAATATATACTGGGAGAATGCGAATTTATGGGATTGAATTTTTTTATAAAACCTGGTGTATTGATACCGAGACCTGATACAGAGATCCTGGTAGAGCAGGCTCTGCAGAAGATAAAAAATAATAATTTTCACAATATATGTGATCTTTGCTGTGGAAGCGGGGCCATTGGATTGTCCATAGCTAAATTCACGGATGATGTAAATGTAAAATGCTGCGATATATCTTCCATGGCCCTGAAAGTTACTGCTGAAAATATGAAAAGACTTTCTCTGCAGGAAAGAGTTCAGATAATAAGAAGTGATTTGCTTGAGTATTTCATTGAGAACAAAATGAAATTTCAAATGATAATATCAAACCCGCCCTATATAAAAAAGAATGTGATAGGTACGCTGATGGACGATGTGAAAAATTATGAGCCCTATGAAGCACTATGCGGAGGGGAAGACGGGTTGGTGTTTTACAGGAAAATAGCAGAGGAAGGTTTGAAAGTTTTAGATAAAAATGGAGTGCTGATGTTTGAAATAGGTGATGATCAAAAAGATGAAGTGGGCTGTATCTTACAAAAACATGGTTTCCAAGATATATCCTGTGTAAAAGATCTATCTAAAAGGGACAGAGTAATGAGTGCAGTTGTGAAAGCTGTAAAGTAAATTTATTGATATGGATAAAAATATTATGATATAATAATATATTGTGAAAATATTTATACGGAGTGATAAAAATTATGTTAGAAAGACTTAATTT
>ENA-UOOI01000852-UOOI01000852.1-fermentation-metagenome-genome-assembly--contig:-NODE-852-length-36438-cov-55.167468_pt1 | contig 36438 bp, 33 predicted proteins | sample MGYA00245779_ERZ724027 | MGnify/ENA primary metagenome ERZ724027 (study PRJEB28704, sample SAMN03018318) | fermentation metagenome | biome: anthropogenic terrestrial biome; feature: soil; material...
TTCAATGTTCTCTCAGGCGTCGGAAGCTTCGCTTCCGCTTACGCCGTGAGGTTATTATAACATCATGGCGGTAAAACTGTACAGCGAGCTTGTTTTGTGATATGCTTGATTCAATTAATATTGTTCGGAAAAGTGCCCTTTATCCTTTACAAAATTCGGCCGTTCAAAAGGAGCATCCCGATGGACCAGACGGATATCAGAATTATGAATATTCTGCAGCAGGACTGCAAAACTCCGATGCGTAAAATCGGGCGTCAGGTAGGGCTGACCGCGCCCGCCGTTTCGGAGCGGATCGCCCAGCTGCGCGAATCGGGAGCCATTCGGGCATTTTGCGCCAAGCTGGATTTTGCCGCGGCCGGCAAAAAGCTTGCGGCATATATTATGGTCAATGTTCCGCCGGAATTTTATGCGCGATTCTGTGCTTTCACAAAAGAAAGCACCGCGATCACGGAACATCATCATATCATCGGACCGTACAACGCGCTTTTGAAAATTTATGTTGCGGATTCGCAGGAGCTTGAGCGGCAATTATCTGAAATCCGGAAATTCGGCATGTCCCAAACCGCGATGGTGCTGAAAACATATTTCGATCAAAAGCCGCTGCCCGGATCGTTCTAGAAAATCGGCTGAGCCGGTGGCTATTTGATGCGGGGATGCCCGTCCTTTTGGGCGGTTTCGTGCCCTCGTTTACAGCCTGCATTTTTTACTAATTAACCTGCCAATGACAAAAGCGAATGAAAGGCCCAAAACCTTCCCGGTTTGAGGTCTTTCATTCGCTTTTTAATGGTACACTTGAAACGGAATATTGATAAAATCGAAAAATGGCGGGAATTTGATTTGGTCGGCTTTTCGCCCATCTGGCCCGACATCGATATCTCCTGCGAAGCCACGACGATACGGGAAAAATCCGCCCATTGGCTCATTGGAGCAATGAAAACGATGAAGTTCGTCTTCAAAATCATCGAAGGGGCTGCCGACGAAATTTACAGGCTGTGCAAAAGTGCCGATCTGGTGATCGCTTCCCACAGCCATATCGGGGCAATCGAAGCACAGGCCTGCCATAAGCCAATGATAAGCGTTACGCTGCAGCCGGAAATGATTCCGCAGCCCCTCAAGCCGCGCACGGAAGCGCAGCGGCTGAGCGAAAAATTAATCGGAGCCGCCGTCAATCCCATGATGATCGGCCCATATAACAAAATCCGCAAAAAGTACGGGCTTGGGCCGATGAAGGCCATCGACGAGATCATGTCGCCGTATTTGGACCTGATCCCTGTCAGTACCTGTGTGGTGCCGAAAAATCCTTATTGGGAAAAAACCAATCAGGTCGTTGGCTACTGGTATGAGGAAAACGAAGCATTTGAGCCCGCCCCCGAACTGCTGCAAGGAAGGTGTAAATTGTAATTTTCTCCGCCACAGGATCGGAACCCACTTCTTTAGAGGGACAAAGATCGAATTGTACGACCAATTCTCTTGTCTAATTTCAGAAGGGATGATAAACTGAATGACAGGGCAACGGGCAAAGGATGAGCAGGCGGCGCGGCATATTGGCAGACATAAAAAGGGTCGGCCCGCCGCCGGCGGAAAAGATTGGAAATCCCTGCTTCGGGGGATGACTGACGGAATTCCCCCGACCGTAGTGATCTTTTGGTCAGGATAAATCTCTGATGATAGGTGTTGTTTTCAGCAACAAAGCATTTACAAATATAAAAACGATGCGGGAAGGCAAAAAATGAGTGAAATTTTTGATCATGGGTACATTGACATTAAAGATGCGTACCAAAACAACCTGAAGCATATCAACATCCGAATCCCAAAATATAAGACGACCGTGTTCGTGGGGCTTTCGGGCTCGGGAAAATCCTCCCTCGTTTTCGATACGATCGCTGCGACTTCCCGGCGTGAGCTGAACGAGACCTTTCCGAGCTTCACACAGCAGTATCTGCCGAAATTCGGTCAGCCGCATGTCGGGGAGATCGAGCACCTTCCGGTCGCCATCGTGATCCAGCAAAAGCGGGTCGGGCAGAACGCCCGGTCGACCCTTGCCACCTACACGGGAATCTATTCCTTGCTTCGGCTTCTGTTTTCACGGATCGGCAAGCCGTTCATCGGGTATTCGGACAACTTTTCCTTCAATCTTCCGCAGGGGATGTGCCCGCGCTGCCAGGGGCTGGGCTATGTGGACGAAATAGACGAGTCAAAGCTGATCGACCCTGAAAAATCCCTGAACGAAGGCGCCATTACGTTCGTCAGCTTCGGCCCGCACACCTGGCGCTGGGACCGGTACGCCCTGAGCGGCCTGTTCGATCTGGACAAGCCGGTGAAAGACTACACGGAAGAGGAATACGAGCTGCTGATGCACGCGCCGCAGCAGACGCTGAAAAACCCGCCGGATGAATGGCCGCGCACAGCCAAGTATGAAGGCGTCGTCCCGCGGATCCGCCGCTCCATCGTCAACAGCCAGGAAGGGAAACACCATCAGGCCGCCATCGCCGAGGTCGTGACCAGGCAGACTTGCCCCGCCTGTCACGGAGCCCGGCTGAAACCGGAGGCGCTGACAAACAAAATCGCCGACCGGAATATCGCGGACATATGCGGCATGGACCTGGTCCATGTTCTCACGTTCCTGGATGGCATTACGGAACCGCTGGCCGCCGACGCGGTGCGGGAACTGAAAACAAAAATCCGGTCGCTCGTGGATATCGGCCTGGGGTACCTGACGCTCAACCGAAGCACGGACACGCTTTCCGGCGGGGAAGCACAGCGGATCAAAGTGGCGAAATATCTGACCAGCGCGCTGTCCGACATGGTCTACGTGCTGGACGAGCCCAGCGTGGGCCTTCATCCCCACGACATTCAGCTGATGCAGAAGGCCCTTGCCAAATTAAAAGACCGGGGCAATACGATTCTGATCGTGGAACACAACCCCGAATTGATCGCGTCTGCGGATTATATCGTGGAAATGGGCCCGGGCGCGGGGCGCAGCGGCGGGACGGTGACCTTTACCGGGACCTATCCGGAGCTTTTGAATTCCGACACGCTCACCGGGAAATGGCTGAGCCGCCCGCCGGTGTTCCGGGCAGAGCGCCGGCCCTCCGGCAGCCTTCCCCTGCGCCATGTGTGCGACAACAATCTGAAAGACGTCTCGGTGGACATCCCGCTGGGGATCCTGACGGTGATCTCCGGCGTGGCGGGGTCCGGCAAAAGCTCGCTTGTAAACGCGATGAAGCGCCGGCTGAAAGAAGATTACGTCGATCTGTCGCAGGTGCCGGTGGGGATCAACATCCGTTCCACGCCCGCCACTTATCTGGAGATCCTGGATGAGATCCGCCGCCTGTTCAGTGCTGAAAATCACGTTTCGACGGGCCTTTTCAGCTATAACGGAAAGGGGGCCTGCCCCCGCTGCGGCGGGAAAGGGGTAACCATCACCAACATGGCGTTTATGGACCCGGTGATTCAGGTCTGCGAGCTGTGCAAGGGGCAAAGGTACAGCGAAGAAGCGCTTTCCTACCCTTATCATGAAAAGAATATCGCCGAGGTGCTCAACATGTCTGTCACACAGGCGCAGCGATTCTTTGCCGATCAGCCGAAGATCAAAAAGCCGCTGGAAAATCTTGAGCGGGTCGGCCTGGGGTACCTGACGCTGGAACAGCCGCTCACCACCCTTTCCGGCGGTGAACTGCAGCGGCTGAAGCTGGCCTTTGAGCTCGGGAGGAAGGGCGAGATTTATTTGCTGGACGAGCCGACGGCAGGCCTGCACCTGCAGGATACCGAACGGCTGATCGTCCTGTTCAACCAGCTGGTCGACAACGGCAATACGCTGATCATCATCGAACACGATCTGGCGGTGATCAGCCAGGCGGACTGGCTGATCGACCTCGGACCCGACGCGGGCGTATACGGCGGCCGGATTCTTTACAGCGGAACGCCGCGCGATTCCATGCGGGTTCCGGCGTCAAAAACGGGGACCGCGCTCCGGCTTTATTGCGACAGCCACCGGCAAATTGCAAAAGGAAATTTGACGCGCTGATTTCAGACGATTTTTTAAAGCCATGAAAATACCGGGATTACTTTCCGCCTTGCCAACCGTCTGAACCTGCATCCTGATATTCCGGCTAAAATAATGATTCATGAGGGATAGAAAAATGAGATTTCATCAACAGGTCCAATTGAAAAATGGAAAAACGTGCATCCTGAGAAATCCTAATGGCGAGGATGCGCAAGAAATCCTACAACATATGATTTTAACATCTGAAGAAACCGAGAACATGTTGCGTTATTCCGATGAAATCAAAATGACCGAGACAGAGGAAAGAACCTACCTAAGCGATATGGAATCCAGTTCGGATGCCATTATGATTTCCGCCGTTGTTGACGGAAAAATCGTCGCAACTGCAGGATTAACCCCAATTTCAAAATTTAAAAAATGCAGGCATCGGGCGGAATTCGGAATTTCCATTCAAAAAGAATATTGGGGGCTGGGAATAGGTTCTCACATCATGGCCGCAATTCTTGAAACGGCACGTCAGGCTGATTATGAACAGGTCGAGTTGGAGGTCGTTACTGATAATAAGTGCGCAATTGCTTTATATGAAAAATTCGGATTTAAAACATTTGGCACGAATCAAAAGGCATTTCGGTGCCGTGATGGACAATATCAAGCTCTGCATTTAATGTCTTGCAGATTATGACAGAGAAACGAAATTTGGATTCTGTATCAGGAAAGAAATTTATGTGCATGAATAGATTCATGATTAGCACGCTGGAAAACAGCATTCTTCTGTGAGATTTCGATTTTTGCTGCGGTGAGGTATCGGAAGATGAAAATCTTTGACCTGAAGGAGGCCGCCCTATGAATGATATGCGGCCGATCCGGGAATTGCTAAGACGGGAATTGCTCAGATATTAAAAAATCGGCTATCGGGATGGCCATGAACCGGCAGGGCTTTGTGTTCCACCCAATCGATATTTTTTGAAAGGATGATTGTTATGAAAGCGACGATTGACAGAGACGGCTGCATTTCCTGCGGGCTGTGCACGGAAACCTGTCCGGAGGTTTTCCGGATGGGCGACGATGGAAAAGCGGAGGCGTATCAGGACCCGGTTCCGAAAGAGGCGGAGGGCAACGCCGTTGAAGCGCAGGAGAGCTGCCCCGTTTCGGTAATTACGGTGGAAGGATGATCCCTTCTTTGTAAGAGGACAAGCAAATCGGCGGCTGCCTTGAAAAGCGGCCGCCGATTTGCTTGCGCGCTGTTCCGTTTTTCCTGGAGCAAATTCTTTGGCAGGCAAAGTGCGCCTGCGCTTTTGGGATAGATCAGTTAGAATAACCTCACGGCATAAGCGAAGGCAAAGCTTCCGACGCCTGAGAGAACATTGAAGCATGATGGGCTTTGCGTGTTTGGAATTTCTCCGTTTTAAAATGCTGCTCTGCTTTGCTATCATGTTATAATAACTTGGAAAATCAATTTCGGATTATTATATGTCGATATGAATATCCATACAGGAATGAAGCGAGGTGCTTTCCATTAATAAGAACTTGGCGAACATGATAACGGTCACCCGCCTCGTATGCGCGGCGGCCCTGCTGTTCACGGCGCCTTTTTCCTTGCCTTTCTGGGTATTATACGGATCCTGCGGGGCGAGCGATTTTGTGGATGGGCTGGTTGCCAGAACCATGAAACAGCAAAGTGATCTGGGGGCAAAGCTCGACAGCGCGGCGGATCTGGCGTTTTTCCTTGCAATGATCATCGCAGTCATTCCGGCCGTCGTCCTTCCGTTGTGGATCTGGATTTGTGCGATCGTAACCGTGCTCATCCGTATGACGGCTTATTGGATCGGCTATAAAAAGTACCGCACGTTCCCCGCTTTGCACACCTATGCCAACAAGGCCGCAGGCGGATTTCTGTTTGGCACGCCGGTTTTATATGCGGTGCTGGGAGTAACCGCCACAGGAGTCATACTGTGCTTTCTGGCAGTATTTTCAGCCTGTGAGGAGCTGCTGATTACGGTGCTGTCAAAAGACTTGGATCGTAACTGCAAAAGCGTATTTTTACGATAAACGGCAGGCCGGGCCGCCAGCACGAAAGCTTATTTTTTTACGTTAGACCGCCTTTTCTTTTATAGGGCATAATGGGAATGAACCCTGGATTCCGCAAAGATCGGTACGGACTCCCGTCTGCCTTTGCATCCTGCATTTTTCTTGAAAACATGACCGGAAGGTATGATACGGCGCCTTCCGGTCTTTTGTTCGTTCGCCACCCCCCTTCGCTCTCAAACCTTCTGTCAAAGGCAGCGCCCGGATAACATGTCAAATGCATTTCTCTAAATTTTATCTTTCCATAACATAACTTTTACGCTCCTATGATGCAGCCCGTTTGATCTGCTGATAAAATAAAATCGTCGGAAACCTGTCAGACAGATTTTAAAATAGGCAAAAAGGAGGAAGGCGATATCGCTGTTTCAAAGTATACCATCGTTCGGGAAGCCCTGGCCCGGTACGTTCAGCAGAATGGGCTGAAGCCGGGGGACAGGCTCCCCTCGGAGCCCGTTCTGACCAAACTGTTCGGCGTCAGCCGCCCCACTCTGCGGGAATGCTTCAAGCTGCTGCAGAACGAAGGGGTGCTCACCACGCGGAACGGGGCCGGGACCTTTCTGAGGGACACCTCGCGCCAGATCAACAACCCGCTGAACGCCCTTGTCAGCATGGGGGCCATGATTGAGGATGCCGGCTACGCCGCGGGGCAGGTGATCGTAGAAAGCTTTCACGACGCGCCGGAGCCGGAATGGGCCGAGAGCCTTCAATTAAAGCCGGGAAAAAGTCGTTGTGATGAAGCGTATGCGCACGGCGGACGAGCAGCCCGTGGCGCTGGCATGGAACATCTTCCCGGAGCGCATCGTCGGGACAAAGCTGGACGGGGGCATCGAGGGCGCCATTTTCCAGCATCTGAGCAAGACGTGCAACGTACATATCGTTTTTGCGGAAACGAGCATCTACGCGCTCGACCGGGAAGATCCTTACGACAAGTCCGCGCTGGACATTCTGGGCGAAAAGACCCTGCTGATGAAACAACTCCATTTCGACGAAAAAGCCGTGCCGACCTTTTTTTCCCTGGACTACATCCGAACCGACATGATTCACTTTACATTGAAAAGAGAAAGGAAAGGATAACATGAAAAAATTTTTATGTACCCTGCTTGCGGCCGCGATGGTTCTTTCGCTTGCCGCCTGCTCCTCCGGCACCACGGGATCTCCGTCGAACCCCGCCTCCGGAGCTTCCGCCGGGAACGGCTCCGCGGACCAGAAACCGGTCACGCTTAGCTTCGCCACGGCCGGCGACACGAACATGTCCGAATTCTTCAACGACGAAATCGCCCCCGCTTTCCATGAAAAATATCCGAACATCACCGTCAAGGTAACGGCGGCCGGTGTCGGCGACGACGGCTCACGCAATATTTATACCAAATGGAAGGCTCAGAAAGACGCCGGCAAAACCGGCTGGGATATCGACGCCGCCTGCGTGCATCAGTCCGCCATGGGAAATCTGATTTCCGAAGGGCTCGTCGACAAATACGTCCCGGATATTTCAAACGCAAAATACGTCACCACGGAATCGTCGAAATTTTCTCTCGGCACGAACGTGGAGGGCTATGTCGTCCCGCTGTTTCTGTCCCAGATCGTCCTGGGATATAACTCCAAAACCGTTCAGACCCCGCCGAAAAGCTACGACGAGCTGGAAAGCTGGATCAAGGCGCATCCGAAGAAATTCGGCTACAACGGCGTCACGGGCGGCATGAGCGGCGTCGGGTTCGTCGCGGGGTGGCTCTACAACAAGACCAAAGATTACGACACCCTTGCCAAAGGGCCTTACAGCGCCGACAAAACCGCCGGCTGGGGCAAGGTCATCAAGGACCTGAAGTCCCTGCCCGTCACTTATACGCAGGGCAACGCCGGCACGCTCGACCTGCTGAACCGCGGCGAAATCGACATAGGCCCCGTTTGGGTGGACATGCTGCTGCTCTGGAAATCCGACGGGCGCATGAGCAAGGATGTCAAGATGATCCTGCCCGAACCCGGGATGCCGGGGCAGCCGATGTACCTTGTCGTCGGCTCGGGTTCCGCGCAGAAAGACGCCGCCGAGAAATTCTGCGATTTTCTGGCCGACCCCGCCGTCCAGGCAAAATATGTCGTCGGGAAATACACCTGGTACCCCGGCATCGATTCCAACGCGGTCTTCCAGGCATGCACCCAGGAAACCAAGGATCTTCTGTTTAAGGAAGTCACGGCGGATGAGCTTTCCAAAAAAGCGCTTTCCCTCCCGATTACCGAGTACAGCCAGGCGATGCAGAAAATCTACGCCGAAAGCAAATAACACCGGCTCCATTCTTGAAAGAAAGCCGACCGCGCTCCGCGGCGGGCTTTCTGTTTTAGACGGGGCCGGCCTGGAAGGGGGATCCCTGTGAATCATTCTGCTGTTTTGGACGGCGGCCGCAAAAGAATATGGGAACGGCTGCTCGGAATCGCGGTCACGCTGCCGCCGGTGGCTCTTGTCTGTACGGAATATGTGTATCCGTTCCTGCTGAGCGTGCGCTCAAGCCTTCAGAAAAACGGACGGTTTTCCGCGGAAAACTATGCCTACGCACTGTCGGTCTACGGGCAGGACATCGTCTTTACCATTTTCGTCTCCGCGCTGTCAGTCGTTCTTGTTCTCATTCTTTCGGTTGCAATCGGCGGTTATCTGACGCTGCACCGAAACCGTTTCTGGGAGTTCCTGTTCAAGATCCCGCTGTTCATCCCATTCGTCGTGGTGGGGCATGCGATGCGCACCTTTCTTGCGCCCAAGGGCCTTCTCAACTCCCTGCTCAGCCAGATCGGGGCGGTCGACATCAACAACCCGCCCAGCTTCATCTACGGCGCCGCCGGCATCGTCATCGCGCTGACATGGAAGCAGTTTTCCTTTGCTCTGCTGCTGGTCATGAGCGCTTTTGAGTCCGTCGACCACAGCTATCTGGAGGCCGCGCGGACTTTCGGCGCGGGCACGGGCAGACAGATCCTGAATTTTCTGATCCCGCTTTCCCGGTCGAGCATCGGGGTGGCCGCCGTGCTGATCCTGACCTCGTTTCTGCAGAATTTCTCCGTGGTGATGATGATGGGGGATTCGGGCGGCGCCAAACACATCATGGTGGATATCTACAGCATCATCACCTACCTCAACGACCTGCCGCTGGCAAACGCGCTCGGCGTGATCTCCTATCTTCTGGCGCTCGCTCCGGCCATCCTGTACCTGAGAGGGGAGCTGACGAAACATGCATGAACGGGCTCCGGCCCTTTTAAAGGGCATGAAACTCACCGCAAGGCTTCTGCTCTGCGCGCTGGCGCTGTTCGTCATTCTGGGCCCGCTTTCGAGCCTTGTCATCTGGAGCCTTGCGGAGCAGTGGCACTGGCCCGCCATGCTGCCGCAGCGCTGGGGGACCATGTACTGGCAGAAGGCGTTCCGCGGCGAACTGATGACCTCCTTTGTGACGGGGCTGGAAATCGCCGTGATCGTGACTGCGGTCGTGGTCGTGCTCGCCGTGCCGCTCGCCTATGTGCTGGCTCGCTTCCGCATCCCGTTCAAGGCCCTGATTTTGGTGCTGTTCCTGTTCCCCCAGGCGTTTCCGGCCCTGCCGATCTTCGCAAACCTTTCCACACTTTTCTACCGCTGGGACATCGCCGGAAAAATGAGCGGCGTCGTCCTGGTGCAGGTGGGCGCGGCGCTGATCTATTCGCTGTGGACGATGGTTTCGGTGTTCCAGTCGGTGCCGCGCGTGCTCGAGGACGCCGCGTACGCGATGGGAGCGTCGCGGCTCCGCGCCTTTTTCGACGTGTCGCTGCCGCTGGCCGTTCCGGGAATCGTAGCCTCCGGCATCCTGGTGTTCCTGTATTCGCTCGACGAGTTCACCGGGACCCTTCTGATCGGCTCTCCGTTCGTCAAAACGCTGCCCGTGCAGATGTACCTTTCCTCCATGGGCTATGAAATGCAGATCGCATCGGTGACCAGCCTGATCATCTCGATTCCAGGCGTTCTGTTTCTGATTTTGTTCCAGCGTTTTCTCAAGGCGGAATATCTTTCCTCATTCGGGCGGATCTGACGCTGCACTGCACGGTAAAAAAGGAGGTTTTGTCCATGGTGGAAATCCGGATGGAAAATATCGTAAAGACCTATCGGAAAACGGCTGCGCTGGACGGCGTGACGCTCACGCTGAAGCCCGGCACGATGACGGTGGTGCTCGGCCCTTCCGGCTGCGGAAAGACGACGCTGCTGCGCATCCTGTCCGGCCTGCTGGCCGCGGATTCCGGCAGGGTGTTTTTTGGGGAGAACGACGTGACGGCGCTCCCGCCGCAGGAGCGCGGTGCGGCCCTGGTGTTCCAGAATTACGCGCTTTGGCCGCACATGTCGGTGTTCGACAACATCGCTTACGGCCTGCGCCTGAAAAAAATGCCGAAAAGCGAGATCGCGCGCCTCGTCGGCGAGATGACGGAGCTGGTCGGCCTGCCGGAGGATGTGCTGGACAGCCGGCGGCACCCGACGGAGCTTTCCGGCGGTCAGCAGCAGCGCGTCGCGCTTGCGCGGGCATTGGTCGTTTCCCCGTCCCTCCTGCTGCTGGATGAGCCGCTTTCCAATCTGGATGCGAAGGTGCGTTCCCGGCTGCGCGTTTATATCCGCGACGTGCAGAAGCGTGTCGGCATCACCGCCCTTTATGTCACGCACGACCAGGAGGAGGCCTTCTCCATCGCCGACACGGTGGTGCTGATGGATCGGGGAAAAATTGTCCAGGCCGGGACCCCGGAAGAAATCTACGGCCGCCCGGCAAACCGCTTCGCGGCCGAGTTCATCGGCGACAGCACGGTGCTTGACGGGACCGTTTCCCCCGACGGATCCGTCTGTTTTGAAGGAAACAGCATCCGCGGCGTAGCCGTTCATTCGGAGACTCCGGTGCGGCCGGGCGACGCCGTCCAGATCGTTCTGCGCTCTTCCGACGTGAAGATCCATCCGGCCTCCTGCGGACCGGAAGAACCGGAGGCGTGGCTCTGGCTTTCCGCCTTCGCGAAGGAACACATGTACATCGGCGCGAAATACCGCCATATTTTCCATTTCGGCAAACAGACGATCCTGGCCGATTCCGAAACGGAGTACCAGGATCAGCCGGTCAGGCTGGCGATCCGCAAGGATGCAATCCGTATCTATAAAAGGTAAAGAAGACAAGGCTGGGGCCTCCGGCAACGATACGATAGGCTCTTTGACCGCCTCGCCCATCCGGAACCGCGCGCAGACTTCCAGAGGAGAAACGGACGTTACAGCGATCGCCGAGGCACCGGAATCCTGAATGGGTGGAGCTCACACACAGCAAAAAGGCCCGGCACATCGTCGGGCTGTTTCCGTATCCGGGGGCTGCGGCGAGACAGCAGACGGAGCCGATGTACCTCCGGTACGGCGGCTGGCGTCCTCTTTGATGGGACGCCCGCCTATCATTTCATAACGATGGAGGAAAACATTTTGAACAACCGACTTGCGCTTTCGATCCATCCATGGTGGATCAACGGAAATCTGAAAAGGATGGAGCGGGAATTGAGCGCGATTGAGGAAGCGGGCGCGGATTATGCCGAACTCGTGCTCCACGGGCTGGACGCCGTAATCGGCGGCAGGCTGGTTCCCGGGCGCCTGCGGCAGGTGCGGGAGATTCTAAGCCGGCATTCCCTGCGATACACACTTCATCTCCCCTATGAACTCAATCTGCTTGACCCGGAAGCATCGGCGCTCTATGAGAGCGTGTTTCTGGCGGGAATCCGGTTTGCGCAGGAAACGGGCTGCGAGGTGATCGTTTACCATGCGGGTTATGCGGCGGGAACGGCGGAAGCTTTGCAGAACCGGGAGGCGGAGATTCTGGGCCGCCTGCTCAACGAAGCCGGCGGCATCCCGGTCTGCATGGAAAACGGCCCGTTTTACGCCCCCGGAATGTTTTCCGCGGGAAGCAGCGCGGAGAACATGGTGCGGTTCTGCCGCCTGATCGGCCGACCGAATTTCCGCCTGACGTTTGACGCCGGGCACAGCTTTCTATGCAACCGCGGCAACGCGAAAGCCCTGCTCACAGACGCGGAATTGCTGCTCCCTTTTGTCGCCCATGTACATCTGCACGACAATTTTGGCATCCCGCTGCGCATGGAGGACAAAGATTACAGCCACCGCATCGCCTGCGGCGCGGCGGATCTTCATCTTCCGCCCGGGTGGGGCGACATTCCCTTCGGACCGCTTCTGGATATTTTTCAGCCTTACAAGGGGATTTTTGTGCTCGAAATCGAAAAACGGTTTGAAGATCAATACAGGGCTTCCCTCGATTTTATCAGGCAGCGCATCGGACAGAAAACGAAGACAAAAAAATAGGTCTTAACGATTTCATTCATTCCCTGATTTGTTTCATTCATATGAAAGTCTAATGGATTTCCAGTTTTTGAAGCCGGGGAGCTTTCAGAAGCCCTTGAATTTTTGGGTCCTTTTCGGTCTTCTGCCTCCAGGCCAATGCTGACGATAATTCCTGAAACGTACAAAATAAGAGGCAGATTACATTTGGGGGAAGCAGGACGCGGCCCGAATTTTTCACAGGGGCTGTTCTGGGATCCCTGATTCACACTGGATTTTCATCTTCTCCAGCGCTCTCTTTGCTCTTTAGAATTTTGCTTGGCTCTTAACGAAAAAACTTAAAATTCTTCGCAGTATATCGGCCCGGATCCGATCGCCGGCATCCAATAAATCGGAAGATTTCATGTGAAATCTTCCGATTTATTTTTGTGCTTTTGTGCGCTATAATGATGGTAAATTATTACATCTATACCGAAATCCAGGATCGTGTCCCTTAATTATTAATATAAATTGACAGAAACAGTAATATAAATTGACAGAAACAGTCTGCCGAAGGAAACAGCTGATTTCACGAATCCCATATTGAAAGATCGCAATACTGAAAATCCAGCGAAATACAGCGCAATTGAAGCACTCAAAAAAATGGTTTGCTGTTTTTTAACAGTGCCATTTTGTGATACTCCAATCGAAAAAAGGACTGCATTTTATGAAGCCAAATCGAAATATCGGGATCATGTACGCGATCACCCTTTTACAGGGCATGGTGTTTTATGGGCCGGTCACCACTTTATATCGTCGGGCGGGCGGAGTATCGATTTTTCAAATCACGGTCATCGAAAGTATTTCGCTTATCGTTTGCCTGCTGCTCGAATTGCCCTGGGGCATCATCGCCGATAAAATCGGATATAAAAACACCATGATTTTCTGCTGCGCACTGTATTTCCTGTCAAAAATCGTATTCTGGCGGGCAGACAGATTCGCGGCCTTCCTTCTGGAACGGCTCCCGCTTTACTCCTGAAACGCATCGATGACGGACTGCCAGATCTTTTGAAACACATTGAGCATTCTCTGGAAGGGGCTGATTTTCTCCTTTTCCTTTTCCAGATCTTTTGTGTTGTCCTCTTCGTCATCGAGGCTGATTTCCTCGGTGCGCAGAATGATCTGAATGCTTTCGGGGGAGGGATTTTTCGCGGAGGTGAAGGAAACCGGCTTTGCCTCGGCATCCAGGTTTAAGAGGTTGTTGTCGTCTTCATATTTGTCCGTTTCCTTATCGATCGTGTCTTTGATGGTGTTGTTCGCCTTTTTGATGACCGAGGTTTGGGAGATGCCGTCGAGGCTCTTTCCCAGCACATCGATCATGCCGTTCAGGCTGTCACGGGTCCCCGCATCCAGATTGCCGTCGCTGCCCTTCATGGTGGATTCGAACGACGACAGGAATGCGTTCGAACTGTTCAGGGCGCTTGTCAGGCGTCGTGTCAGCTCTTCGGTATCCTTCAGGGCGCCGACGGTTTCAGGCTCATATCGATTCATCGTGCCGTTCAGAGCCGACGCCCGGTCGATCAGCGTTTCCCCCTGCCGCAGCAGGCTCTGTGTGGAGCTGCCCAGCTCATTGGAATGCTTCAGCGTCGAATCCGCGACGTCCACGCCGTCGTCCAGCGCGTCAAAATAGACTTCCGCCAGGTCGGCCGCATCCTCCGCCGTATCCAGATATTCATCCGCCTGGTCGCATACCGCTTCCAGCGCGGCCACGAGGCTGTTCGTGGAATCGAGCACGGCTTTCGTCTTTTCCAACAGAGTGATTTGGGCGGGCGCCTGCGGGTCGCTGCTGCCCGCCAGAACCTTTTGTAATTGCCCGAGGAGAGTGCTCAGCTCCGTCAGGCTTTTGTTCAGGGAGCTCAGAAGCGGCTGAAGATCGGACAGATCGCCTCGCGCGCTTTTGATGTCCTTTTTCATTTCGCGCAGGACTTCATCCCGGCTGCCGGAGGCATCGCCGACATCGTCGAGCACCTCCCGCAGCTTCTTTATGTCGCCCTGGATTTCCCCGATGGAACCGTCAAGCGAATTGAGGTAAGGTTTGGCTTCTTCGACGGTCTTCGTCAGCGCGTTCAGGTCGCCGTTCACATCCCCGACCATCTGCTGCGCGCTTTGCAGATGAGGAACCAGCAGCGCCGTCTGCTGCGCGACGGCGGTGAGATCCGCAAGGCTCAGATCCGCTTTGTCATACAGCCCGTCCTTTGCGGAGCTGATCGTGCCGCGCGCCCGGTCCACGGAGGAAAGGCCGGACTGTACCCGCCTCAGCCCGGCGGACGTGGATTCGATCGTCCCCAGGATCAGATTGGTGCTATCGCTGATCGCATCCGCGGAATCCTTCACCGTATCCTTGTCTTCCTTGATTTCCTTGATATCCTTCATCTGTTCGAGCGTGCCCGGCACCATCATTATAACCAGCCCGTCGGTTTCAAATTTCTTTGTTCCGATCCGCATGGTAAAGGTCGTTTCCTCCCCCGGCAGCGCGGCAAACAGGACAAGCTTCGATTTTCCCACCGTCTGCACCTGCGCCCCGGGCGCTTCGACACTCAAAGTGTCTTCCATATCGACCATGGTGCCGACCTGTAAAAGCATATTGTTTTTGTAATAATCGCTGACGTTTTTGTTCGGTATGGCCTTTATCGTGATTTTCACCGTACCGGAGGCCCCGGCCAGCTTATCGGCGTTTGTCGGGACGCCGTTGAGCTGATAGGACACGTCGAAGCTCCATGGAAGGCTTGCGGCTTCCGGCTTGAGCGTACATTCATAATAAAAGCTCCCCGTGCTCTCCGGCAGCTTCCAGCCGACACCCTGCGCGGAAACGTTTGGTTTCGCCAGATTGGACATGTTGGTCACTTTTTGATAGGAACCATAATCCGTAAATTCACTGTTTCCGTTTAAACCGACCCTTTTTACGACATTGATTTGCTCCACTTTTCCGTAATGGTCCAGATTGACGTACATCGATTCATCCGTCGTCACCGGCGCCCTGGCCGCCTGCACGGGCACCGCCAAAGACGGAGCCAGGACGGCCGTGGCAAGGATGCCCGCCAAAATTCTTTTTCCCGTTTTCATCGTATAACCTCCTTCGATGTATTTCGTTCAAACGCCCTGCTTCCGCCCGGTCTTGCGGGGCCCGAAAACTCTCTTCAGAAAACTTTTCAGCCCGCCCCGTTTCAGCAGGGGGTTCCCGTTTTTCCTCTCGCGCAGCCGCTGCAGGCGCTCCTCATGCCTTTGCTGGCCACGCAGGATCGGCTTGTCAAACAAATACAGGATCGCGGGAAGCAGAAAAATCATGATGATGATGCTCAGCAGCGCGCCGCGGCCCACCAGATGCCCCAAATCGCCGATCGCCGCGAGGGAGGAAGTGAAGTGCAGAATATACCCCGCCCCGCTGAGGATCATGCCCGAAGCCAGGATCGAAGGGGTACACGTCGCGATCGTCTCGATATACGCCCGTTTCCGGTCCATTCGTTTGCGGAAGTCCAGATAAGTGGTGGTGATCAGGATCCCATAGTCGTCCGTGGCGCCCAGAATCAGGTTGCTGACGATCAGGTAGCCCAGAAACGATGTGGTGCTCCCCGTCAGGTAGGGGAAAATCATATCGAGGAATACGGTCATCTCGACCGGGATCATCAGCAACAAGGGAACGAGAGCGGATCGGAACGTAATCGCGTAAATCACGCCGACGCCGGCAAGGGAAAGCAGATCGACCACGTTGTAGTCGCCGTTGATCGTGGTTTTGATGTCCTGTGTGGAAGGGGTCTCGCCGATGACGTGGGAATCCTCGGGATAGTATTTTTTGACAATCGCCTGTATTTCGTCGGAGGCCTGGAACGCCAGCTCGCTTTCCCCTTTGGTCCTGACATAAACCAGCATCCGCGCATATCGATCCGTGTGCAGGTCGTTGAGCGTGCTTTTCGGAACGATGCTGTCGGGGACGCCATCCGGAAGCGTGCTGGCAAGCGACGTGACGCTTTTCACATAGCCGAGATCTTCCAGTTCATCCGAAAGCTGCTTCTCTTTCACCATGGAAGTATTCGGGTACAGGACCATCATCAGGTTGCTGCGCCCGAACTGCGCGTTAATCGCCTGCTCGTCCGCATACAGCTGCGTGCCGGGGCTGAGGCCCATCGTCTCATTCCCATAAACAAAATCGTTCATTCCCTGCGCGACAAAGGCCGGCACCGCAACAAGCGCGGCGAAAATCAGGACGGCATAGCGCGCATCGAAGGACATCCTGCCCAATTTTTCAAACTTCGGCAGGAAGGGGCGGTGCGCCGTTTTTTCGACCAGCTTGTAGCTGTGCAGAATCAGCGAAGGCATCAGGCAGAGCACGGTGGCCAGGCTGATGACAATCCCCTTCGCCAGAACGATCCCCAGATCGAAGCCGATGGTGAATTTCATCGTCGCCAGCATCAAAAAGCCCGCGATGGTGCTCACGCCGCTGGGAATAATGGAGCTCATGGATTCATCCAGGGCATCGCGGATCGCCTGCTCCGGTTCTTCGCCCGCCTCTTTTTTCCGGATGAACGCATGCAGCAGGAAAATGGAAAAATCCATCGAACAGGCCAGCAGCAGGACGGACGAAACGTTTGAGGTGAGGAAGGAGATCGTCCCCAGAAAAATATTGGTCCCCTTGTTTATGATGATGACGATGGCCATGATGAACAGGAACAGAACCGGCTCGAACCACGAGGTCGTCGACAGAAACAAAACCAGAGCGATCAGCCCGAAGGCAAGCACCATCACGCCGCCCATCTCGCTTTTCAGGCCCGCGCTGACCGTCTTATCCTGCACCGCCGGGCCGACCAGGTGCCCCTTTGCCCCGGTTATCTTCCCGATCTCGTCGATTGCCTTTGAAGTGCGCTTGCTTGTGTCGCCTTCTTTAAAAACGATGTCCATGACGGAATGCCCGTCTTTGTAATAATCCTTGATGTCCCCGCTCTCGACGAATTCACCGGACTGATAGACATCCGTTTTGGAGTCTGCCCAGACCACCCGGTCGACGCCGTCGACCGCTTCTATTTTTTCCTTATAGGCCTTGGCTTCATAGAGAGACACGTCATCCACCATCACGCGGGCGGTCCCGGGGTAGCCGAATTCCTTTTCCATCAGGTGGATCCCGGCTTCCGACGGCGTGTCTTCCGGAAGATACTCCTTCAGATCGTAATTGATTTCGACGAACAGGTTGCAAAAAAGGCTGAGAACAACGAGGACGCCGAAAATGATTTCAAGCAATCTCCGCCGGTCGACAATAAAATCGATGATGTTGCGTTTGGTTGGTAATTTTATGCCTGTTTTCATGGGTAGAAATCTCCTTCTGTTCTTCCTTCGGCGCAAGCGGAAACAGTGCCCGAAGGGCTCCCCACAGCGATGAGCTTTTTTATTTTCTTTCCATTTTGAGAGGATCGGATGATTCAAATCCCTTTCCATGAATCAAAATCCGGATTGATTAATTGACATAAGTCTATTATAATAGTGAGTGTAGAAGGCGACAATAATCAATTTATAAATTTATTGTTTAATAATCAACAATTGTAAATGAGTATGTTGATTAGAGGAGAAAATCATGAGAAATGATAAAACAGATCGTCGTGATCAGAAAGAAATTATGAAAAATGATAGGATTGATCGCCGTGTGCGGAAAACGAAAAAGCAGCTCCGTCAGGGGCTGACGGAGCTGCTCAAAGAAAAAAGCGTCAAAGATATTACCGTTAGGGAACTGTCCGATCTGGTGGACATCAATCGGGGCACCTTTTATCTGCATTATAAAGACGTGTTCGACATGGTGGAGCAGATTGAAAAGGAGATGTTTGAAAACTTCCGCAACGTGTTGGATGAATATCCGGTCGAGGAGTTAAACGGAAAACCGCTGCCTATGATCGTGGCTATTTTCCGCTTTATAAAAGAGAATTCCGATATGTGCGGAGCCCTGATCAGCGAAAACGGGGACATATCGTTTATCAACCGCCTGAAAGAGCTGGTCAGGGAGCGCTGTTTCAGCGACTGGATCGAACTGTTTCATAAATCCCAGAACTTTGAATATTATTACTCCTTTATCGTTTCCGGCTGTATCGGGGTTTTACAGAGCTGGCTGGAGACAGGGCTGAAAGAATCCCCGGAGCATATGGCCAAATTAGCCGAGCAGATGATTATGACGGGGATTAAAGTCATTCAATAGATAGCATCTAGATAGCATCCGCATGCCATGGATGCGCCCATTTCCCGTCAGGCTCCTGTTCCGCTCCCCAAAAGGCGATGGAGAGCATATCCGGGCCGGTATGCGCCCCGATGACAGGCCCGACGGGCGCGATCAGCACCCGCGCCCCGGGAAAGCGCATTTTGACCCGTTGGGCCAGCCCATCCGCATCCGGCCGGCAATCCCCATGGCCGATCAGCACAAGCCCTTCCTGTCCCGAGTTCCGGGCGTAATAGTCGAGCAGGGAATCGATCGCCCGCCTTCGTCCGCGGATCTTCCCGACCATCTCCAATTTTCCGCTCCTGCTGATGGTGAGAAGCGGCTTGATCTGAAGCGTCGTCCCCATCAGGGCCGTCGCATGATTCTGTAAGCTGCGTCATCAGGAAGCGCCTTTACCGCTTCTTTTCCATAAAAACCGGACAAAACGGGCACAATAAATTTTCCGGGCGCAGAAAATTTCAGGCAGAGGAAACTGCGGATTAGGCCTTGTTTGTAAATTAAAAATCGACGGATTTTCGAGATAAAATTGTGGCTGGCAAGGAAAAAAGCGCAGGAATCCTTTCCGGATTCCGAGCATTTTTGACGCAGGCAGGCGCGATTTTAGCCGAAACAGACAAGACTTTGGATTTTACAAAAGGGCCTAATCAAAAAAGAAAATTTATAATACTCATCTGTTGCTTTTTACTCATATGTATCTTATAATATTATTATCAATTTCACTGCTGAAAAAATGAGCAGATTTCAAACGGAACGGGGGAAGCCATGAAAACCTTGGAATCGGGCAGCCAGGACAGACGCTGCGTTCGGACCCGTATGGCGATCAAGCGGATCCTGATGAAGCTGATCGCCGAGGAAGACGTCTGCAGCATCACCATCAAGGAGATCGCGGAAAAAGCCGACATCAACCGCAAGACGTTTTATTCCCATTATAAAGACGTAAATGCGGTCCTCGACGACATTCAGAACGATTTGGTGGATCAATTGTCCGGAGTTTTAAAAGGCTGCGAGATCAGCAGAATTTTGCGGGACCCCTATCCTTTTTTCCAGAAGCTCACCGAGGTCATCAGCGGTGACTTCGATTTTTATAAATATCTGGTCCGGTCGCAATCGGCGGGCCATTTCTGGGAAAAGATAAAGGATGCCCTGAAGGACAGGATCATGGACAATCTCCATGATGAAATGAAGTCCGGCAAAGAGTTCCTGTCCTTTACCATGGAGTTCATCGTGTCGGGGATTCTGTCCATCTACTGGGAATGGGTGAGTTCGGAGCGAAAAACGTCGCTGGCGCAGGTATCCCGGATCGCGGGGGCTTTGGCGCTGAACAGCCTGAATACAGTCAACGGAGGGGAAAATTTCTCTAAATGTTAAAAATCGGCCCCACTTCCACTGGCAGGAAAAAGCCGCCGCCGCTCTGGGGGCGGTGCGGGAAATGGATGAAGAGACAAGATATTTTGTTTTACAGACGATCGGGCTGCTGTTCCGTCTTGCCGTCAGGAACCTGCGGGCAACCCGCAGATAAAAGGCCGTGTCCCCGCCCGGAAGCGTTTTGACGCCTTGCCTAAATTGCGAGCCTTGAGGAAACGGAAGCGACGTTCCGCAGATGAGGCAATCGCGGATTTCCGTTGACTGAAAGGAACAAATAGGAGAGATCTTATGTCTGTGTCTGCAATTTCAACATGTTTTCTATGGCTGATTACATATAGCTCTTTCGGATGGGGAATCGAATCCGCCGTATGCTCCCTTTACGAGAACAAACCGGTCAACCGGGGTTTTTTGAAAGGGCCGGTCTGCCCGGTGTATGGATTTGGAGCGCTCACTTCCATCATATTTCTGTATCAGAAAACGGATCACATCCTTCTGATTTTTATAGCCGGCACGGTGCTCGACTGCACGGTGGAATATTTTACCGGCGCTCTGCTGGAAAAGCTGTTCCATTTAAAATGGTGGGATTATTCGGACCACCGCTTCCAACTCCGGGGCCGGATCTGTCTTTCGAACGGCCTCGCCTTCGGATTTTTATCCGTTCTGCTGGTAAAATACATTCACCCCGTCGTCGCGATGTGGACGTACGGCGTGCCGGAGCAGGTCCGGATCCTGGCGGCGCTCGTAATTCTCGCCGTGATAGAGGCGGATCTGTATGCAACCCTGCGCAGGCTTCTCCCGCCGGACAACCGGCTGGAGGAAATCGCGGCGCGGCTGACGCCGTATGCCGCGCTCGCGGGCCTGTGCAGGGGAGGCGGTTTTTTCGGGAGCGCCGGCTATGGGGACGGCCCGTTTGGATCGCTGCTCCATTTCGGCAGGAGCCGGACAAAACGGATGTTGAGCGTATTTCCAAAGCTCAAATCCATAAACTATAGCAAGGCGTGGCAAAAACTGAAAATCATTCTAAGGGGGTCAGGGAAGGATTGAGGTCCATGATTTCTTCCCCTGACAGGAGGTGGAAAATGCCTCGGATATTCGGGAAACAGATCGGCTGGAAAAATATTTTCAGCCTTGTGTCCATATCGTTTTCGCTCGGGATCCTGCTCTATTTCTGTCTTTCGGAAAACGGCCTGATCACACTGCTGCAGCAGCTCCATCGATTTCAGGCAAGATGGATCGTCCTGGCGGTCTTCTGCATGCTGGCGGACCTATTTCTTGACGCCTGCCTGATTTATCTTTTTATCAGGAACAGGGCAACAGATTATCGCTTCCCCGCCGCCGTGAAGGTCTGTCTGGCCGGCCATTTTTACAGCGCGATCACCCCGTTTCAAAGCGGGGGCCAGCCCATGCAGATCTATCTGGCAGACCGGCAGGGGATCGGCCCCGGCAGCGCGACCTCCGCGCTGGTTCAAAAATTTTTTGTGTATCAGACCGGCATCACTTTATACAGCCTGCTGGCAATTTTTCTTCAGATCCATTTTTTCAGGAATCTGCTGCCCCCGACCATGTGGGGGCTGACTTATATCGGTTTTGCGGTTCAGGTGGCCGCCGCTGTCTTTCTGCTGCTGATCTCATTTGACCGGAAGCTGACGCATAAGCTGCTCGAGTGGGTCAGCCGGCTTCCCATTGTAAAAAAGCATCACGGCGTGATTCCGGCCTGGGAAAAACAGGTGGACTTCTTTCATCAGAGCAACCGGCAGATCTTCCGAAACTTCCGGCTTCTGGGAAAGACATATTTCCTCACCTTTTTGCAGCTCACCGCGATTTTTCTGGTCCCCTACTGTATCTTCCGCGCATTCGACATCGGCCGGGCTTCCGTTATCCAGATGATCTGTTATCAGGCTTTCGTCATGATGGTGTCTTCCCTTTTCCCGCTTCCCGGCTCTGCCGGGGCCGCGGAAACAAGCTTCTATACGTTTTTTTCCTCCTTCTTTACCCCGCAGACCATAAAATCCGCCGACCTGCTCTGGAGGGCGGTTTCTTACTATCTTGTGATTCTGATCTGCACGCCCTTTTCCGGGATCGGAAAAGGGTGGAAGGACAAACAGAAAAGTGCGGCGGATCCGTAAGACCAATGCACCAAAACCGCCGTTTTTCTTGACTTTTTGAACGAGGAAGCCTTTCCCAAGCTGTCCAGCTCAACGCACGGCATTTTCTGGCCGATTGGTTAATAGAACGCCTTCCCGTGATCGACTAAAATGCATTTATTACAGCAATTCCGACCGCGACATAGAGGAGATCAGCCTGAAAATTCACGCCCCCGCGGGATGCAGGCTGATCCGCTTCAATTTCCATGGATGAAGCTGCGATGCATCCGCCGTTTTCCCCTGCCCGGCTGAAATTCAGGCGAATGAAGGGGCCCGCTAATCAGCGTCTCCCCCTCTTTTTTCTTTCGTTTCAAGCTCACGCATGATACTGCCGTCGAAAAGCTCTTTGAGGTGCGCGACAAAAACGGCCGGATCCTCCTGCATGTCGGCATTTACCCACTGGACGATCAGGCTGACAAAAGAGGTCGCGATGAATTCCGTGATAAACCCCCACTTTTTTTCATCGAACTGAGCGTCCTCCGTGCTTTCGGCCACCGATGCGGCGAGGCTGCGGATATAGTCGTGCAGGTACTCCCGAAAGGAATTTTGGCCCGTTGTGTTGATGGCGTTGAAATAAAAGGCCTTGTTTTCCCGCATATAACAGCACAGATCCCGCAGGCCGTCCGTCCAGTCCTCCACCTTTTGATAGGCACTCATAAAAGGCACGGTTTCGGTATAGTAAATCCAGTTCATCAGATCGTATTTATCCTTAAAATGATAATAAAAGGTAGTCCTTGTCACTCCGCAGTCCCTGGCAATATCGCCCACGCCAATTTTGCCGAACGGCTTTTCGGCCATCAGTTTTTTTAAGGAACCGGCGAGTGCAAGCTTTGTGATATTGGAACCCGGCATTTTCTCTTCTCTCCGTAATCAGTTTGTGGGGATAAGACTGGTGCCCCACATCCCAGATGATTTTATCCCTTGGGGAATCAAAGACATAATGAAGCGCAAGGGTGAGCTCCACCACGCCCAGATTGGAAGCCAGGTGCCCGCCCGTCACGGAAACGGTCCCGACGATGCGTTTCCGGATTTCATCCGCCAGCTGCCCCAGCTGTTCCAAATTCAGATTTTTGATATCGCCGGGAGCAGAAATATGCTCTAACAGATCACTCAGTTGAGTTTTTCCCTTCTTCCACAGACAGGCGCTTTGCTTTGGAATTCTGAGGCTGTTTGATCACGAAACGATCCAGGAACAGCTGCTGGATCATCTGAAAAATGTTTCCCGCAATCCAGTAAAGGCCCAGGCCGGCGGGGACCGTAAAGGCAATCACTCCGCTCATGATCGGGGAGGTCAGCGCCATATTCTTCTGCATCAGGGACTGCATCTGGCCGCTTTCCTCCTGAGAGGGCTGTGGGGAAGCCTTCATCGAGTATTTCATGCTCAAATAGGCTGTCAGAGCGGACAGCGCCGGAATGGCAAGCAGGGGCAAATTATGTATCTGTATGAAAGCGTTGAACGGAGTTGTGAAAACATGGGCCGGAATCGCCCCGAGGTTGATTCCGAAAAAATTCATGTTCAGCAGGTCTTCCTGTTTCAGCAGGCCGCCCGTCTGCTTCAATGCTTCCGCATGGCTGCTGAAGTAAGAGAGGATGCTCAGGTCCTGCATGTTGGAGATTCTGTCCGGGCCCTGTGGAATCATCTGATAAAGCTGACTGATCGCGGCGGCGGATTTTCCCGCCATATATTTCAGCGGCTGGGAAATCACATAATACAGCGAAAACAAAATAGGCATCTGAAGCAGCAGGGGAAGGCATCCGCCGGCCGGGCTGAGCTTGTTTTCCCGGTAGAACTCCATGACCTCCCGATTCATCTTTTCCGGTTCGTCCTGATACTTCTTTTGGATTTCCTGCAGCCGGGGCCGCAGCTCGCCCATCCGGGCCGCCGAATGGGATTGCTTCATCGCCAGAGGCAGCAAAAGCGACTTGACCGCCACGGTAAACAGGATAATTGCGGACCCATAATTTTCGAAAGCGATGGTATCATAGATGAATTTCAGGATATGCCCCAGAGGAATCGCGATAAAATCAAGCATAATTTTGGCTTTGGGCCCCGTTCAAGTTCGTGAAACGGGGCCGATCCTTTCTTGAAAATTCTTTTTTATTTTCTTGACCGGAACATGGAAACAATCAGCCCCAAAACAATGACCGATTCCACCGCAAATCCCGATTTCAGCACCAGAAGATTCAGCCGGTACATCTCGCCGGACGCACCCGCGCTTAAAGCGGAGGCGACCAGCACCCCGGCAAGGATGATGCTGACGGCAAGCAGCATCACGCTGAAGGTGATCCGGTTCGAGACTTTTTCCATCTGTTTTCGGATCCTGTCCTCCTCTTTCATTTCAAAGGAAACGGTGAAGTCCTCCTCCTCCATTTTCGTCAGGAAGTTCAGCATCGCGGAGGGAAGCATATGAAGCAGCTCGCCGTATTTCCACAAATCCTTTTTGGCTCTCCCGCCGATTTTTTCCGGCGAAAGCGATTGGATGATCAGCTTTTTTGCGATCGGTTTCGCCACCGCAAGCGAATCCAGCTGCGGGTCGAGCTTTTCCAGCAGCCCCTGAAGCGTTCCCAGCGTCTTGGACAGCAGCGCAAACTCGCGGGGGATTTTGATATGGTTGGCAAACGCGATCTGGAAGATTTCACGGATCAGCTGGTCGATCCGGATCTCGCTCATCGGCATCGACAGGTATTTTTCAATGATCTGATCGATGTCCTTTTCAAAGCTTTTCCGATTGACCCGGCTCGGCGCGGCCTCCATCTCGATGATTGCCCGGGCGGCCATTCCGGAGTCCCGGGTGGTGACCCCGACAAAGAAATCGGATATCGTTTTCCTCTGCGGCTCGCTGAGGGACCCGACCATCCCGAAATCCAGGAACATGATCGTCCCGTCCGGCATCGCCCGGATATTTCCCGGGTGAGGATCCGCGTGAAAAAAGCCGTCCCGCAGAATCTGATTGCAGACGGACGCCGCCAGCTTTTCCGCCAGCTTCCTTCTGTCGATCCCGGCCAGGTCAAGAGCTTCCAGGTCGTCGATCCGGATCCCTTCGACGTACTCCATGGTAAGGACCCGCTCCGTCGTATAGATCCACCTTACCTCGGGGACCGCAACGCCCTGATCCCTGGTGAAGTTCTTCCGGAAAATGTCGGCGTTCTTCCCCTCTTTCGTAAAATCCAGCTCATTCTTGATCGTATTCTCAAACTCCGCCACCACGCCGCCGCAGTCGTACAGCTCGCCATAGGAGGTATGGTCGATCAGGCGGGCCAGGTCTTTCAGGATGTCAAGGTCCAGGTCGATCGTCTTTCCGATGCCCGGCCGCTGAACCTTCACCGCCACCGGCTTCCCGGAAGTCAGCTTCGCGCGGTAGACCTGGGAAATGGACGCCGCAGCCACAGGCTCCTCCTCAAATTCCAGGTAAACATTTTCCAGGCGGTCCTCAAATTCCGCTTCGATCAGCCGGCGGGCTTCGGAAAAAGGGAACGGTTTCACCGAATCCTGAAGCTTCTGAAGCTCCGCAATCACATCCGCGGGCAGAATGTCGGACCGGGTGCTTAAAATCTGGCCCAACTTCACAAATGCCGGTCCCAGCTCTTCCAACGCCGCCTTCAGCCTCTTCCCTGCTGAAGCGCCCGCGTTGTTCATCGCCGCACCGGCATCCGAACTCTTCATTTTTAAATATCGGTAGATCCCCAGCCGCTCCAGCAGCAGCCCGAAGCCGTGCCTGGCAAAGACGGTCACGATCTCCCGGTATCTTCTGGCACGCACGAATCTGTCAGCCATGGATCAAGCCCGCTCCACAGGATACGGCAGTCTTGCGGCAAGCCGAAAAGATTTTTTTATTCTGCATCTTCGGGCTTTCCGCCTTCCTTCTCCCGGAGCGCCTGCCGGATCTCTTCCCTGACGATTTCCCTGATCTCATCCCTTGTCACCAGGTCGGCCTTGCGGGCCACGTCTCCGCGGTCCAGCGCTTTTGTGAGCTCATCCCGAACCAGCTTTTCCATTTCCTCTCTCTGCTCCCGGCCCTTTTGAATCAGCTCGGCCGCGACCCGCCGCGCATCCTTCTGGGAAACCTCGCCCTTGCTCACCAGCCCTTCCACGATCTCCTCCACCTTTTCTCTGGAATACAGAAAGAGACCCAGCCCCAGGTTGATGGATTTTTCAAACAGATCTGTCATTCGAAACACTCCTTTTGAAATAGATTTTCTGCAAGATGAATCGCCTGCATGTCTTCTTCCTGATGAAAGCCGAGCAGGACCTGAACGGAAGTGCCGTAAAGCGCGCCGAGGATCAATTTCGCCAGGGATCTGGATGAGTGGCCGCGAAGATTTTCACGGTTTCCCGATCCGTTCAGGATATTCGTTTCGATCATTTCGGTGATGCTGTCAAAAAGCTCGTCCACCTGCTTGCGGAAGGCGGGAACCCATAATGCCTGAGCGGTAAAATCGATGAACAGCATCAAAAGCTTCGGCTGCTCCCGGATCAGCTTCTTAAAATACCTCACGAGCAAAGCCATCCTCTCTTTGGGATTTGCGGCAGAGGTCAGGATATCCTCGATCTCATGAAGGTACCGGCGGATCATCCTGTTAATAACTTGTGTAAATAATCCCTGTTTATTCCTGTAATAGTAAGTCAGCTGGCTCAAGGCCACGCCGGCCTCTCCGGCGATATCCCGCATGGACACGTTCGCATAGCCCCGGGATGCCAGGCATTCAAATGCGGTTGCGAGTATTTTTTGAGACGGGCTTTCTTTTTCCGCGTTTTCGCTCATTTTTATGATCCCCTTATTTTAGGTCGTACGTACGACCAAATCATAGCATGAGTTTTCCCCGATGTCAAGCCAAAGGGAGGTCCCCTGCTCAAAGTGCCGAAAAAGCCTTCTCTTTTGATGCGCCGCAAACGAAGCAGGGATATTGCCGATGCAACGGCAATATCCCTGCTTCGTTTATCAGGAGCTTTAAGGCTGCAAAAGTATCCCGGCTAGGAGAGCTTTCCTTCCAGAAATCGTTCGACCAAAGAAAGGTATTCCTCCGGATGAAAAAGCGTGAATCCGCCGCTTCTTGTTCCGGGCGAGACACACACCTGCAGGCCGGGCACGGCGCCCATCAGGGTGCGGACGGACCGGTCCATGCGCCTCAATTCCCTTGTCCCGACGATGAGCAGGATTTTGGCCCTGGTTTTTTTGATCTCATCGGGCAGCGCATAGCTTCTGCAGGATTCGGCTACACGGAATACGGATCTCTCCGGAATTCCGGAGAAATCCCCGCAGGATTGCCCGCGCGGACTCCGGGGAGCATCGAGGCGTTTCCTCCCTATTTGCGCAAACAATCTGCCGGCAAGGCTGCACAGCAGCCCCCAGAAAAGGATCAGCCACGGCAGGAATCCGTCTTCGGGGCAGACCGACGCGCTTTCCAGCACAGCATACCGGGCGATATCCGCCCGTTCGGAAAGAGCTTCGACCGCGATCTGTGCCCCCAGGCACAGGCCGCCGATGGCAAGCACGTTTCCATGACAGTCCGCGTCGATATACCGGATCAGCTTTTTGGCCGAATCCTGTATGCTGACAAAGGCCGCCGCCCCGTCTTCTCCATCCCCGTCGATCACAGGCGCGACGACATGGTAATCCTGTTCCAGGCAGCGGATCACATCTTTCAGCGACCGCCAGGAGAGGCCCTCCCCGTGCAGCAAAATCACGGTTGGATGCGCCTTTTCCCCGAACTCTTTGAATTTCATCCCGTCCGCACATCCTTTGCGGAGCCACGGGCCGACGCACGATTTCTCCTCATTTTAAGTCCATTTCCGGGACGGCCCTATCCTTCGACCCCGAGCATGTCGTCCAGCTTTTGAAGCTGGTCGATATGGGTGATGGCGATCAGCTTATCGTTCGCCTCGATGGCCGTATCGCCGCGCGGAATCAGCAGATCCGAATTGCGGATGACCGCGAGCAGCACGCATTCCCTGGGCAGCTCGATATCGCGCAGCTTTTTCCCGGCGACCGGGGAAGCGGGGCCGACCATGCGCTCGACCAGGGAGTATTTGCCGCCGTGCAGCTTGAGCAGCGTCATCATGTCGCCCATGGACATTTCCTCGGCGACAAGATGCGCCATTACGTCGGCCTGGTTCAGCGCGGCGTCCACGCCCATCACTGGCGTAAAAAGCCACGCGTTTTTCGGGTTGTTCACGCGCCCCACCACGCGGCGGACGCCGTATTCCAGCTTGGCCAGCGTCGCGATCACAAGGTTCGTTTCATCCAGGCCCGTTACGGCGGCCACCACGTCGGTGTGATGGATTCCCGCGGATTCCAGCGTTTTCGGGTCTGTCCCGTTCCCCAATATCACAGCTTCTTCCGGCAGGCTTTTCCGGAGAGTTTCGATCCGGGCTGCCTTCGCTTCCAGAACGGTCACTTCATGGCCGCGCTCTTTCAGCAGCAGGGCCAGATAAGAGCCGACCTGCCCGCCGCCGACAATGATTACTTTCATCCTTTACATCCCCTCTCCGCCGTTCAGGCCAAGCAGCTTTTTCAGCTGACTGCCCGCGGCAATGGCCACGGCGATATACAGCATATCCCCGCGCTGAAAAGCGGTTCCCCCGGTCGGAAGGATCGTCTTGTTGCCCCGCTCGATGGCGACCACGTGAATATCCCCCACAACCGTAAGGTCGTTGACCCTGCGCCCGGCCACGAGAGACGGAACCTCGATCTTGACAAGCTCCACATCGCCGTTCCCGAAGCTGAACACCGAATTGAGGGGAGAATAGGAAAGAAGATCCGCCGCCCGCTTGATCCCCCACGTTGTGGAAGACAGGGTCTGCACCCCCAGGCGCTTGTAAATCTCCGCTTTCCTGCGGTCGTAAAGCCTTGCCACGACCTTCGGGACATGATAGATTTCCCGCGCGATCCGTGCGATGACCGCGTTCGACTCGTCGCTGGCGGTAAACGCGGCCACCGCGTCGCTCCGCTCGATTTCCGCTTTCTTTAAAATATCGCGGTCAAAGCCCACGCCCTGAACGGTTTTTCCTTTGAAGTCCTTGCCGAGCTTTGCGAACGCAGCCGGATTCGAATCGATCACGGTGACGTCGTGCCCGCCTTTGCTGAGCGCCTCCGCAAGTCCGGAGCCGTTGCGCCCGCAGCCTACGACGATGATTTTCACCATCAAACATCTCCCTGTATTTTATTGCCGTGCATTTTTCTCCGGTCACGGCGGCGGAGAAACGCCTTGCGCAGTTCATCCGCGAACAGCATCACAGGCGGTATCGCGATCAGGAACAGCCATTCCCTCCACCCCAGGGGCGCCGTGTTGAACAGGGCGTGCATGCCCGGAACCGGCAGATAAACCCACAGGGCCACGATGGCGACTTCGACCGCAACGCCGAACAGGATCAGCCGGTTGCTGAACAGCTTTTTTTTGAAGACGGATAGCTGCTCGGTGCGGCAGTTGAACACCATGCCGATTTGGGAGAATACAGTGGCCGCGAACGTCATGGCCGTCGCCATCAGGTACACTGTCCCGGACGAAGCGAGCGGGACGCCGGGCCAGCCGTGCAGCCAGTTGAGGAAGAAGTACGCCGCCGTGCTGAAAATGGATTCCAGCAGCCCGTACCAGAAGAAAGCCCGCACAATCAACGGTCCGTTCAGGAGGGATTCCTTACGGGAGCGCGGAGGGACATTCATGATGCCGGCTTCGGGCTCTTCCACGCCGAGCCCCATTGCCGGCACGATATCCGTGCCGAGATCGATGGACAGCACCTGCATGATGGTCAAAGGCAGGGGAATCGCTCCGCGTGAAAACACATAAAGCGCCATCGGCACCGCTTCCGGCACATTGCTGGTAAAAATATACTGCACAAACCTGCGGATGTTGCTGTAGACGGCCCTGCCTTCCTCAATTGCATGGACGATGGATGCGAAATTGTCGTCCGTCAGAATCATGTCGGCGGCTTCCTTCGCCACATCCGTGCCCGATATTCCCATCGCGACGCCGATATCCGCCTTCTTCAGCGCGGGCGAGTCGTTGACGCCGTCGCCGGTGACTGCCACGATCTCCCCCATCTCCTGCAGGGCGCTGACGACCTGCAGCTTCTGTTCGGGGGCGACGCGCGCGAAGATCACTTCGCCCCGGAGCGCCTCTTTGAGTTCCTCCGGCTTCATCTTCTGAAGATCGACGCCCGTGACGATCCGGGGATGATCCCCCTTGACGATGCCGATCCGGCGCGCGATGCTCTCCGCGGTCAGGCCGTAATCGCCGGTCACCATAATAATACGGATTCCGGCGCTGCGGCATTCCTTCACGGCCCTTGCCACATCGGGGCGCGGCGGATCGACCATGGCGGTCAGCCCGAGGAAAGTCAGGTCCTTCTCCACCAGCTCCGGCGTATATTCGCTCAGGCTGACGGGCAGCGCCGCGTCTCCGGTGAGACTGCGGGCCGCCACGGCCAGCACGCGCAGGCCGTTCCGCGCGTATCCGTCATTGACCGCCATAATGTTCCGGAAGTCGTCCTCCGTCATGGGAACGTCGGCTCCGTTGTGCCTCCTGCGGGTGCAGAGCTCCAGCACCTCTTTCGGAGCGCCCTTGACGAACGCGACCCGCCCGCCGGCTGTCTGGTGGATGGTCGTCATCCGCTTGCGCCCCGAATCGAAGGGGAGCTCGCGCAGCCGCGGGATATCGGTATTGAGCTGTTTCAGGTCGAGGCCGTCCTTCTGCGCGGCGACAAGAAGCGCGGCTTCGGTCGGATCCCCGAGCACAGTAAAGCGGGATGACCCCTCGTCGGGAGGAAGCAGACGGGCGTTGCAGCACAGACCGGCCGTCGTCAGCAGCTCCGAAAGATCCTTGTCGTCACGGGAGACAGGGCGGTCGTCCCTCAGGATTTTTCCGTTCGAGGCGTCGTAGCCGACGCCGGTGATCTCCATGTCGCTCCCATCCATCCAGAGATTGCTGACGGTCATCTCATTCTGGGTCAGCGTTCCGGTTTTATCGGTGCAGATGGCGGTCGCGCACCCCAGCGTTTCCACGGCGGACAGGCGCTTGATCAGCGCGTTCCGCTTGGCCATGCGCTGCACGGCCATCGCCAGGGACAGGGTCACGGTCGGCAGCAGGCCCTCCGGGATGAACGCCACGACCATTCCCAGAGCGGTAATAAAAGCGACGGCCGGATCGCTCTTTGCGAGCAGAATGGAAAGCACAAAGAAAGCCGCGCCGATGCTGACGGAAAGGATCGAAACTTTTTTCGTCACGTTTCCGATTTCCTTCTGCAAGGGGCTGGGTTCTTCCTTCAGGTTCTGAGTGAGGTTGGCGATCTTTCCGAATTCCGTGTGCGACCCGGTGCCGCAGACGACGGCCCGTCCGGTTCCGGACGAAACGGTCGTTCCGGCGAACACCAGATTGGGCATCTCCACATGGGAAAGGTCGTCGCGGAGCACCCCGTCGCTGGTTTTGCGGACGGGGTTCGATTCGCCGGTCAGCGTCGACTGGTCCACCCGCAGGTCGTTGTCCTTCACAAGGCGTGCATCCGCCGAAACGCGGTCGCCCTCGGACAGCAGAATGACGTCGCCCGGGACCAGATCTTCCGCAAGCAGTTTCTGCTCCCGGCCATCCCGCTGCACCCGGACATAGGCGGGCAGCAGCTTTTTCAGAGCCTCGATCGCCTTGCCGGCGCGGAACTCCTGCCAGAAGCTGAAAAGGCCGTTGATGACGTTGACCAGCCAGATGGCCACCGCAAGCTCCGGCATCTTCGCGATCAGGGCGATGACGCCCGCCACCCACAGCAGGATCGCCATCAGATGCGTAAAGTTGGAAATGAATTTCCAGATCATCGGGCTGCCCTTTTGGCTGGGCAGTACGTTTTTCCCCAATTTCCGCATGCGCTCCTGCGCTTCGGATTGGGATAAGCCGCCGGCCCCTGTCCCTAAAGCCTGGTAAACCTCCGGCGCGCCGAGCTTTTGTATGTCTTTTGTTTCATTTGTGATCGTATTCATTGCCGTATTCGATCTCTCCTCCTGCATGATCTGCTGACCATCTGCGCACGGCTCCTTTCCTTTGTTATAGCCGTACGCCAAACTGTGAAGATAAGTATAAGCTTTTTCCCATTAAGCTGGCATTCGGGTTTCAGCCGTGCCGTTAAGATTCCATAAAGACCGGATCGGGGCGATTTTCGGGAACTTTTCCGAGATCGGCGTACGGTTATAGTCTGCCACGTTTTTTCCGAATCATAAAAAATAACAAATAAAAAAAGCCGCTGCTTTTGCTGCGGGCATATTGACAAAAAAGCGAACCTAAAAAAGGCAGGCGCGCGGCATTCCATAAGAAAGAATTTGTGGCATAATAGAGAATGGAAAGAAGGAGGTTTTACGATTGATCACATTCACGCCGTTATGGAAAACCATGCAGGAAAAGGGAGTTACCACCTATACGCTTCGCGTCAAACATGCGATGAGCCATGCGACGGTTCAGCGGCTTCAAAGGAACCAGCCGGTTTCTACGATCACCCTGAACCGGCTGTGTGAAATTCTGGATTGTCCGCTGTCGGATATTGCCGAGCATGTAAAAGACTGAAACGGAAGCCGCCGCATTGCCGCACTGGGCCGATCTTTCCGATTCTTTGAAGATCCGCCCGTCTTAATGAAATCTTAATGCTATGGAGAAAAATATAACGTCATCCTGATCCCGTTTATGATATAATAACCTCACGGCGTAAGCGGAAGCAAAGCTTCCGACGCCTGAGAGAACATTGAACCATGATGAGCTTCGCGTGTTCGGAAGCTTCACAGCGCAAAATGGCCCCTTCCTCTTTGCAATCATGGTATACTGTCTTAATATGGAAAAGGAAGGAGCATCTTTATGGCGATTCATCAGACGGACCCCGCTTCCCTGCTCCGGCAGCTTTCCGAGCTGCCCGCCGAGGAACCGCGCGGCAAGCTGCGCATTTATCTCGGCTATGCGGAAGGCGCCGGCAAAACCTTCAAGATGCTGAGCGATGCCCAGGAGGCCCGCAAGGACGGCGCCGATATCGTCGCCGGCTATATCGAGCCGCACTCCCGCCCGGAGACGGGGGCTCTCCTCCGGGGATTGGAGGTTCTTCCGCCGCTGAGAATCCGGGATCAGGGCGCCGAACGGAAAGAATTCGATCTGGACCGGGCGCTCCGGCGCAGGCCGGATGTGATTTTAGTCGACGAGCTGGCCCACATCAACGCGCAGGGCTGCCGCCATAAAAACAGATATCAGGACATCGAGGAGCTTTTGCAGGCGGGAATCAGCGTATGCACGACGGTCAACGTTCAGCATATCGAGAGCCTGAACGACATTGTCGCTTCCATCACCGGCGTTTCCATGCAGGAACGCATCCCGGACAGCATATTCGACCAGGCGGATCAGGTGGAGCTGGTGGATATCGAGCCGGGCCGCCTGATGGAACGGCTCGAAAAGGGAAAAATATACCGCGAGAATCAGGAGAAGCAAAGGCTGCTGCCTTTCTTCACGAAGGAAAAGCTGACCGCGCTGCGGGAAATCGCACTGCGCTTCACCGCGGACCGGGTCGGCCGGGCCGCGGCGAAGCCGCATGACGCCGCGCCGGACCAGGAGGCCTCTTCCGCCTATGGAAACGAGCATATCTTAGTCTGCCTGTCGTCCGCCCCCTCCAACGCGAAGGTCGTCCGCGCGGCGGCGAGAATGTCGGACGCCTTTCACGGCGCCTTCACGGCGCTGTTCGTGGAAACGCCGGGGACACGGGAACTGGAGGGGAAAAACCGGGCGGCCCTGAGAAAAAATCTGAGGCTGGCCGAGCAGCTCGGCGCCCAGATCGCCACGGTGTTCGGGGAGGACATTCCCGAACAGATCGCGGAGTACGCCAAAGTCAGCCGCGTTTCGAAGATCGTCATGGGGCGTTCCAACCGGGGGACCAGATGGTCCGCCAGAGCAAATTTCGTCGACCGGCTGACCGTGCTCGCGCCCAATCTGGACATCTATATCATTCCGGACACGCAGTCGTCCTCCTATATCAGGAGGCCGAAATTCTCGGCGCCGCCTCGGTTGTCCTGGCCGGACATCGCGAAATCCGCCGGGATTCTGGCGCTCTGCACGATGGTCGCGCTCTGGTTTGCCTCCCTTGGCTTCAACGAGGCGAATATCGTTACGGTGTATATTCTGGGCGTTCTGCTGAACGCCGTGTTTACAACCAGCTGGGTGTACAGCACGGTGTCGTCGATTCTGAGCGTCATCGTGTTCGACTTTATTTTTATCAATCCCCGCCTGTCCCTGGAAACGTATGCCTCCGGCTACCCGATCACGTTTCTGGTCATGCTGGCCGCCGCCTTCATCACCAGCACGCTGACCGGGCGGGTCAAAAAGCAGGCCCGCCAGTCGGCGCAGAAGGCCTACCGCACGGAGGTGCTTCTGGAGACGAGCCGGAAGCTGCAGCAGGCGAAGGACCAGACGGAAATCCTGCGGGAAACGGCGCGCCAGATGGTGAAGCTGCTGGACAGGACGGTGATTTTCTATCCCGCGCGGCAGAATACGCTGTCGCAGCCGCTGGTTTTTCCGAAGGAAGCTTCCGCGCCGGCCCCGCAGGATTATCTCGGGACGGATGAACGCGCGGTGGCCGAGTGGGTCTACAAAAACAACAAGCACGCGGGCGCCACGACCAACACCCTGTCCGCCGCCAAATGCCTGTACCTAGCGGTGCGCGGGGGCGACACGGTGCTCGCCGTGGCGGCGGTCGTCATGGACCGGGAGGCCCCTTTGGAAGCGTTCGAGAAGAACCTGACGATCGCCACACTGGGGGAATGCGCGCTGGCGCTCGAAAAAGAGAGGCTGAACGAAACGCAGAAGCAAATCTCCATGCAGATGCAGCAGGAGCAGCTCCGCGCCAACCTGCTGCGGACGATCTCCCATGATCTGCGGACCCCGCTCACGAGCATCTCCGGAAACGCGGGCATTCTCATGCGCAATTCCGAGGTGCTGAGCAAAGAGCAGAAAAAAGGCATCTACGTCGATATTTACGACGACTCCATGTGGCTGATCAGCCTGGTGGAAAACCTGCTTTCCATCACCCGGATCGAGAACGGAAAGATCCGTTTGAATTTGCAGCCGGAGCTTCTCGAGGACATCATCGCGGAGGCGCTCCGCCACATCAACCGGAACAGCGCAGAGCATAAAATCGAGACCGTCTTGGATGACGAGCTTCTGATGGCGAAGATGGATTCCCGGCTGATGATTCAGGTCGTCATCAACATCGTCAACAACGCGATCAAATACACCCAGCCCGGCTCGCACATCACCATCACGGCGAAAAGGGACGGGAAATCCGTGCGGGTGGAGATTGCGGACGACGGCCCCGGAATCCCGGACGAAGCGAAATCCAAACTGTTCGACATGTTCTATACCGCCGGAAACCCCCGTGGGGATGACCGGCGCGGGCTCGGCCTGGGGCTTTATCTGTGCCGGTCGATCCTTCACGCGCACGGGGGGAGCATCTATGTCAGGGACAACGTGCCGAAAGGCACCGTCTTTGGCTTTACTTTGGAAGCAGCAGAGGTGAATGTTCATGAATAAGCCGCTGATCCTCGTTGTGGAGGATGACAAGGCCATCCGAAAACTGATTACCACCACCCTGGAAACACAGGGATACCTTTATCACGCGGCCGAAACGGGCGAAGCGTCGATTTTCGAGGCCGTCTCCAAACAGCCGGATGTCATCATTCTGGACCTGGGCCTGCCGGACATGGACGGGGTGGATATCATCCGGAAGGTACGGACGTGGTCGAACACCCCCATCATCGTCGTCAGCGCCCGCAGCGAGGACAAGGACAAAATAGACGCGCTGGACGCCGGCGCGGACGATTATCTGACGAAGCCCTTCAGCGTCGACGAGCTTCTGGCAAGGCTGCGGGTGAGCCTCCGCCGCGTCCGGTACGACAGCGAAAAGCTGCGGAAGGATTCCACGGTTTTTCTCAACGGGGAGCTGAAAATCGATTACGCGGCGGGGAGCGTCTTTATGGGCGGAAAAGAAATCCACCTGACCCCGATCGAGTATAAGCTGCTCTGCCTTCTGGCCAAAAACGTCGGCAAGGTTCTCACCCACAACTTTATCCTGCATGAGATCTGGGGCGACTATTCCAGCGACGTTTCCGCGCTGCGCGTCTTTATGGCGACCCTGAGAAAGAAAATCGAAAAAAATCCCTCACGGCCCGAATACATCCAGACCCATATCGGCATCGGCTACCGGATGCTGCGGGTGAACGACGGGAACAAACAGGGCGAGCAGGAATAAGACAGGCAAAAGCCGGGATTTCAGTACTGACGTTACTGAAATCCCGGCTTTTTAATT
>ENA-UOOI01000854-UOOI01000854.1-fermentation-metagenome-genome-assembly--contig:-NODE-854-length-36358-cov-3.453737_pt1 | contig 36358 bp, 35 predicted proteins | sample MGYA00245779_ERZ724027 | MGnify/ENA primary metagenome ERZ724027 (study PRJEB28704, sample SAMN03018318) | fermentation metagenome | biome: anthropogenic terrestrial biome; feature: soil; material...
GCATGGGAATCAGCGATCATTCGCAGTGCCCATGCGGTGAATCAAGGGATTTTTCCCCAGGTGGACAACAGAAACAAGGACTTTTTCTTCCTGCGGCGGCTCCAGGGAAATCGAGCGGCAGAGACCATTGTGGATCTGTGTCAGAATCGACTGCCTAAGAATATGGGGATTCCTTCCGATCAGATTCAGGTGCTTTCCCCTACCCGGAAGCACATTACCGGCACCGGACAGCTCAACGCCATGCTTCAGGCGGCGCTAAATCCACCGTCTAAGGAAAAACGGGAGCGAAAGTATGGCTCCATCGTATTCCGAGAGGGAGACCGGGTGATCCAGGTGAAAAACAACTACGATATTCTCTGGCGGGAGGAAGACCGCGTCCGGGGCGGTATGGGCATCTTTAACGGCGATATTGGTGTCATTACCTCGATCCGTCCCGATGCGGGAATGCTCACCGTCAACTTTGAGGGACGACTGGTAGAATACACCTGGGAGATGCTGGCGGAACTGGAGCTAGCCTTCGCGATGACGGTGCACAAGGCTCAGGGCAGCGAGTACCGGGCGGTGATTTTGGCTGCCAGCAGCGGTGCACCGATGCTGCTGACCCGGGGGGTACTGTACACCGCCATCACCCGGGCCAAGGAGCTGTTTATCATCGTAGGGGACGAACATGTCATCGCCACCATGGTGGACAACGACCGGCAGGATCAGCGGTACAGCGGACTGCGGGCGCGATTGGCAGAAGGCCAGCAAGGAAATCCGGTGAGGTCTACCCCCATGGAGGAGCTTTGCCAGGAAGAAGATCATTGAGCGGGGTGAGAGCTCCGACGAAAAGGGGAGTGAAGAACCGATGAAGGAACGTCCGTTCTGGAGCCAACTGAAGCATCCACTGCGGGATCTGGTGCTGGCAGTGATTGGCCTGATCCTATTCCGCGATCTGCTGCTGCACTGGGGAGACGTTACTGCGTTTTTCGGCGCCATCCTAAACATTTTGATTCCCTTCCTGATGGGCGGCGTGATTGCCTATATCGTGATGCCATTATGTGACTTTTACGAGGAAGGGCTACAGAAGCTGGGGCAGCGGATCTTCCCCAAATTCAGTGACAGAGACAAGACCAAGGGTGTTTCCCACCTCCTAGCCTGCTTTGCTGCGCTGATCACCTTTTTACTGGTGATTTTCCTGCTGTTGTGGCTGGTGGTTCCTCGCCTCATCGACAGCGTTACCATTCTGGTGCAGTCGTTTCCTGGCTATGCCCTGGAAGTTTACAAGAAAATTGGGCCGATTTTGCAATGGCTCAATCCGAATGACGCGCTGTCTGCCACCGACTGGGTGACCTCTGCCCGAGGAGCTGCGCAGGATTTGACCACCAAGATGTTAAACCTCGGGAATCTCTCTGCCAGCCTCAGCAGTGTGGGACACTATGTGGGTGCTGCCGCCACCTTAGTCACCAATACCATCGTAGGGGTTGTTTCTGCCTTCTACTGGCTCAGCAGCCGGAAGCACTTTGCCCTCCAGGGGAAAAAGTTTCTCTTTGCCTGCCTGCCGGAGCGGTGGGCCAGGCAATTGGTGGAACGGCTGCAGTTTGCCAACCATGCCTTCTCAGGGTTCCTATCTGGAAAACTGCTGGACAGTCTGATTATGGGGGGCATCTGCTATATTGGCTGTCTGGTGATCGGGACTGATTACGCGCTGCTGGTAGGGGTGATCGTGGGGGTGACCAACCTGATCCCCTTCTTCGGCCCCTTTATCGGCGGCATCCCCTCTGCGCTGCTGATCTTCCTGGACAATCCCATCCAGGCACTGTATTTTATTATTTTCCTCATCATCCTCCAGCAGGTGGATGGCAACATCATCTCCCCGCACATCCTCAGTTCTTCTGTAGGGGTATCCGGGTTCTGGGTGCTCTTCTCTATTCTGTTCTTCGGCGGACTCTGGGGAATTCCTGGAATGGTGGTAGGCACCCCGCTTTTTGCGGTGCTCTACTCCATCCTGCGGGATTTGGTCAACGCTGGCCTGCGCCGGAAACAGTTGCCGGAGGAGGCCTGGCGATACGGAAACCTGGAGTCGCTAAGGGCTGAGACGCCAGATGGAACGTCGCCGGTGGAAGCCCCTAAATCGGAAAAGAAATAGCAAACAGGCGTACCGTAACAGAAAACGGTACGCCTGTTTTGTGTTTCATACTGTGGGAAAATCATCAGCGGCAGTATTTGTCGATGTAAGAGTTCAAGCACTTGCTGATGATTACTTTGGCTTCCTCTTCACCCTGTGGCTCGTTGACCACGGTCTCTTTTCCCTCCAGCATTTTGTAGATGGAAAAGAAGTGGGTCATCTCCCGGAACATGTGATCCGGCAGTTCGGAAATATTATGATACATATTGTAGTTGGGGTCGTTGAAGGGAATGGCAATGATCTTTTCATCCATCTTTCCCTGATCCAGCATAGTGAATACCCCGATTGGGTAACAGCGCACCATGCTCAGGGGCAGGATTGGTTCACTGCACAGCACCAGTACATCCAAGGGGTCATCGTCCTCTGCGTAGGTACGGGGAATGAATCCGTAGTTGGCTGGGTAATGGGTAGAGGTGTAGAGCACCCGATCCAGGATAATGAAACCAGTTTCCTTGTCCAGCTCGTACTTGGATTTGGAGCCCTTCTCAATTTCGATTACGGCGATAAAATCATCCGGCTTCAGCCGGTCGGGGGTTACGTCGCGCCACAAATTTGCCAAAATTTCCATCTCCTTTTCGGCGGTCCCTCAGGACGCCAAATTTCGGTGTGTGGATGTTCTATGATATAGGAGGAGGGGTCACTGTACCCGTTGTGGGACGGTGGACACCTCTCTCAAACGAATCTATTTTACCACAGCGGTTGTCAGAACACCATTGGCGAAACTGTGCAAAGAAACGGGAAAACGAAGGACTGTTTCAGATAGATTTAAGTTTACAGACGTATAGTATATGCTGTTAAAGTCCCCTGATTCGGGAGGTGTTTTCTTCTGAATCACGCGCAAAGGAGGAAAAGAACTGTGATTGAAATCAGGAACCTAGTCAAACGCTACGGCGACCATGTAGCGGTGGATCACCTGAACCTGACCATTGAGGAAGGGAAAGTCTACGGCTTTTTGGGACCCAATGGGGCGGGGAAATCCACCACCATGAATATTATGACTGGCTATCTCAGTGCTACGGAAGGTGATGTAATCATCAACGGCCACAGCATTCTGGAGGAGCCGGAGGAGGCAAAAGCCTGTATCGGGTATTTGCCGGAGCTGCCCCCACTGTACACGGATATGACCGTGCTGGAGTATCTGACCTTCTGTGCCGGCTTGAAACGGGTGCCGGTGCAGGAACGGTCGGCACAAATTCAGCGGGTGGTACAGATGACTCGGCTGGAAAGTGTAATCGGGCGGCTCATTGCCAACCTGTCTAAGGGATATCGGCAGCGGGTGGGATTGGCTCAGGCGATTCTGGGGTTCCCGCCCATCATCATCCTGGACGAGCCTACCATAGGGTTGGACCCCAAGCAGATCATTGAGATTCGTCGCCTGATTTCCAATCTGGCCAAGGAGCACACGGTAATTCTCAGCTCTCACATCCTGTCTGAGATCCAAGCGGTCTGCGACCAGATCATCATCATTCACCATGGCAAGCTGCTGGCCAATGACACGCCGGATCGACTGGAGGAAGAGCTGGGTGGCAGCAATACCCTGCACCTGACGGTGAAGGGGGAAAAGAAGACTGTGGAAAAGCTGCTGGCGAATGAAGCCGGTGTTACCGTGGAGGAACTGGAGCAGGAGGGTGCCTACACCTACGCCACTGTGCGGATGGGGGCAGAGGACGTCAGAGAGCATTTGTTTTTTGCCTGTGCAGATCAACGGACGCCAATTCTCAATCTACATCTGGACGAAACCAGCCTGGAACAGGTTTTCCTGCGCCTGACCAGCGATGCGGTAGTGGCTCCGCCCCAGAAAAAACGGCGGGGATTGCTTCATCGAAATTCTGTCCAGCCGGAGGGAACATCGATAGCTGTTGCTCCGGTTCATCCGGAGGAGCCGGAAAAACATGAGGAGGTGTCTGACTGATGAAGGCGATCTATAAACGAGAACTGGGTGCCTATTTCCACTCCATGATTGGCAGCGTCTGCGTAGCCTTTATGCTGGCCGCGGTGGGTCTGTACTTCATGGTCTACAACATGTTCCAGGGCGCTCCTGGCTTTGCCACCGCGCTGTCTTCTGCAATTTTCCTGTTTATCATTGTGATCCCGCTGCTGACTATGCGCTCCGTGGCTGAGGATCGGAAGAACAAAACTGATCAGCTGCTGCTGACCGCACCGGTTTCCGTGACCAGTGTGGTACTGGGAAAGTTTTTCGCCATGGTTACCGTCTTTGCGGTGCCCTGCGTCCTCTACTGCTTCTGTCCTTTGATTATGAAGCTGGCCAGCGGCAGCGAGGGGATTGTCTACTTTAAATCCGACTATGCAACTATTCTGGCTTTCCTGCTGCTGGGCTGCCTGTATATCTCCATCGGGCTGCTGATCTCCGCCCTCACCGAGAGTCAGATCATCGCTGCCGTGGCAACGGCGGGGGTGCTGGTGCTCCTGTACCTGTGGGATGGCATCCTCAACTTTCTGCCAACGGCAGCCGGTGGTAACCTCATCGGTATGATCATTGTGGTGCTGCTCATTGCCCTGCTGCTGTACAGTTTGACCTCTAGTTTTGTGATCAGCGGTGTAGTAGGTGCCGCCGGGATTGTGGCGCTGGTGGTCTGCTACATCGTCAACTCCGAGCTGTTTGCCAGCCTCCTGCCCAATGTGCTGGGGGCGTTTTCCCTGACCACCGTGCTCACCAACTTTGCCACAGACTATATCTTTGACGCGGGTGGGCTGGTGCTTTACCTGTCTCTGACATTCCTGATGCTATTCCTCACCGTCCAGATGATTCAGAGACGGCGCTGGAATTAAGGAGGTGCACACATGAGTCTGAAAAGAACAAAAAAAGCTGAGCCGGTTCAGCCAGGAAAACAGGCGAAACCAGAAAAGGTGGCTCTGGAAAAGCGGAAAACCGCGAAGAGGAAAAATGGACTGATGTCTACCGGTATGATCGCGGTAGCAGTGGCCATTGTGGTGGTGTTCAACGTTGCGGTAAATATGTTGCCCTCCAGCGTTCGTCAATTTGACAGTTCCAACAGCAAGATTTATGAGATTTCCGATACCACACAGGAGTACTTGGGGAAGCTGGACAAGGATGTGACGCTGACCGTCGTGGCAGCAGATGCAGACATTGATTACCGGCTCAGTCACTTCCTGGATCTGTACACTGCCCTGTCTGACCGTGTGACCCAGAAGAAGGTGGATCCGGTGGCGTACCCTTCAGTTCTGACGAAATACGACTGCGAAGCAAATTCCATTGTGGTTCAGTGTGCCGATACCGACCAGTCCTATGTTATCCCCATCAGTGACATCCTGGTGCCGGACAGCTATTATCAGTACTACTACAACGAGACCGTATACAATGAGTTTGACGGAGACGGTCAGCTGACCAGCGCCATTGATTCGGTGGTTTCCAACGTCAGCCATACGGCTTACCGGGTGACCAATCACAGTGAGGCAGGGCTGGGGAAAGAGGTTTCCGCCCTGCTGACCAAGAATCACTTTACCGTCAACGAGCTGAGTCTGCTCATGGACGGCGGCGTTCCCGATGACTGTGAGGTTCTGATTCTGAACCAGCCCACCAAGGATCTGGCCAAGGATGAGTTGAAGATGATCCGGACCTATCTGTCTAAGGGGGGACAGGTGTCCCTGATCCTGCCCAGTGAGAGCTTTAAGCATCCCAATCTGAACACCCTTATGAAGGAGTATGGGCTCAAAATGGCCGGTGGCTACGCCGGAGATACCCAGCGGTACTACACCAGTGCCCAGAACTATCTGACCTTCTTCCCGGAGCTGAACACGGACAGCGAAGCCATCACCGGACTGACCTCCGAAGACTTGGCTCTGGTAAATCAGGCCCTGTCCATGAAGCAGGTGGATGCGGCGCGGGATACCATCACAGTAGACGCGTTTTTGACCACCTCAGAAAGCGGCATGACCGTGGTCAGCGAGGATGACTACACCAAAGGTCAGTATGTGGTGGGCGCCACCGCCAGCGAAGTGGTGGGGCAAAAGGAAACGGACAGTAAGGACAAAGACGGAGGCTCCAGTGCGGCTGCCGCCACCAGTGCCAAGGGTTCCGATGCGGAAGAGAGCAACGACGTTGTGGCACGGCTTACCGTGCTCACCGCCAACTCCCTCATTGACGACAACATCTGTGGTCAGTTCGGTGATGCCATCTGCAACCTTACCGTCTACATGAACACCATTACCGCTGCCTTTGACGACACCAGTACCATTTCCATTCCCTCCAAGAGTTTGCAGGATGCCACCAACACGGTTACCAGTGCCGGTGTCTGGAGCATGCTCTATTTGGTGGTGCTGCCTCTGGTCGCTCTGATTGTGGGCTTTGTGGTCTGGTACCGCCGCCGGAAGCTATAAGGAGGCAGAGCTATGGCAAAGAAGAAAAAGCAACTGCTGATCCTGTTCATCGCCCTGGGGGTAGTAGTGGTGTTGCTGGTGGGACTGGTGATTTGGAACTGGTACAGTGCCAAGCAGAAGGCGGCAGCGGAGGAAGCTGCGGTTATTCATGTGACCACGGTAGAGGATCCGGTTCAGCTCACCTTCTGCAATGGAAAGGACACCCTGTCCTTTGCTAAGAAGGATGACGCCTGGACGTCCCAGGACAACCCGGAATTCCCCCTGGACAGCACTTTTGTGGAGACTATTGTCACCACCCTGGCTGATCTGACTGCGGATCGGCAGCTGGACATTGTGGATGAACTCAGCGCCTATGGCCTGAAGGATGCCAAGGAGTGGGTGACTATCACCGACGAAAGCGGTGATTCTGCTACCCTCTACTTGGGCAACACCACCGGGGAGAGCGATTATTACGCTATGCTAAAGGGTGGGGAGACCATCTACACCATTCCCGCCGATTTGGTGAACGATATTGCCTACGATCTGTACGGCATGGCTAAGCTGGCAGAGTTCCCGGTGCTCAGCAGCAGCAACACCCAAACGGTCACCATTAGTGGGAAGATGAAGAGTACCCTGACGGTGGAGGCCGCAGAGGGTGATTCCGGCAGCGATGCAGAGGATTCGGCGTCCTCCGGCGGGGATAGTTCTGCCGAGGGGACAAAGACCCAGGATTATAACTGGTATCTGTCCGGAGAGGTGGATGTGACCAAAGAGGCGTATCTCACCGCCTTGCGGACGGAAATCGACTCCATCGCGTTTGCGAAGCTCTTCGACTTCCAGCCTGACAAGGGCGATTGGAAGGGTTACGGGCTCCAGAGTCCCACTGCCACGCTAACGGTGCAGTATCTGGACAGCGACAGCAAGAGTCAGACCGTTACGCTGCTTATCGGTTCCACTTATACTGACTCCGACGGCACGAAGTATTACTACGCCATGCTGAAGGGGGACGAGGAAGCAGTGTACCTGATTAAGGAGGAAAGCGTGCAACAGACCGTTGCCGCAGCGAAAGACGGGTATGCAAAGGCATCCGCGGACTACCAGGAAACGGATGCGGATTCCACCGAAACGACAGAATAACCACACGGCAAGGGGAGACCGGGAGCGCACCAGTTCCCGGTCTTCTTTCTCTTGCAGGGCGGTGGGAAAACAGGTAGAATGAAAGCAAATTTTGGAACTTTGGAGGTGACATGGTCATGCGTGTACTGATTGTAGAGGACGAGCGGCGACTGGCTCGCACCCTGGCGGATCTGATGGAAGCGCACAACTATACTGCTGATCTGTCCTACGACGGGGAAGCGGGGTTAGACAACGCCCTGTCCGATATTTATGACGTGATTTTGCTGGATGTGATGCTGCCGAAACTGAGTGGATACCAGGTGGCGCAACAGCTGCGGGCGGCGGGGAATCGGACGCCGGTGCTGATGTTGACGGCTCGAACCGAGGTAGATGACCGGATTACCGGTCTGGATGCCGGGGCAGACTATTACCTGACAAAACCCTTCGACTCCAACGAGCTGCTGGCCTGTATTCGTGCCATCACCCGCCGTACCACCGATGCGGTGGACAATGCTATGACCTTTGGAGATCTGCGTCTGGAGCTGGATACCTGTCAGCTGCTCTGTGGAGAGCGGGTGGTACGGCTGAGCAAGAAGGAGTTTGAGATTCTCTCTAAGCTCATGGCAAACGGTGAAAAGGTAGTTACTAAGGAACAGCTGATCCTTTCCGTCTGGGGCTACGAGTCGGAGGCGGAGGACAACAATGTAGAGGTGTATATTTCCTTCCTGCGTAAAAAGCTCAAGCATCTGAAGAGTGATGTCAGCATCAAAACCCTCCGGATGCTGGGGTACCACCTACAGGAGAGAACATTATGATTGGAAAGCTGCATCGGAAATTTGTGGCCATCAATATGACCATTGTCACCCTGCTCCTGACGGCCATCTGTGCCTTTATGTTTCTCACCCTTACCGACAGCCTCCGGGATGACAGTATGTCTGTCCTGCGCCGGGTCATCGACCAGAAAAACGTCAGCGTTACCGTGTGGCGGAAGGAGGCTGACGGCGCCAGCGAGAGCTTTTGGAGCCGGGCGGCTCTACGGGAGCAAAGGGTATCCTTGCCCTACTTCACCGTGGCGGTGGGACGGGACGGGGAGGCCGCTGTGATCGACAGCCAGTTCTACAACCTGGACGATGAGGATGCCCTGCTGGCCGTGGTGCAGGAAGGGATTAGCGCCAAAGCAGAAAGCGGTCTCCTTCGATCCTATCACTTGCGTTACCTGCGGCAGCCCACGGCTACCGGTTGGCACATCGCCTTTACGGACATCTCCCAGGAGCAGAGTACTACGCGGAATTTAATCATAAATATGCTGCTCATCGGACTGTCTGCGCTCATTGGTTTCTTCTTTATCAGTCTCTTCCTGGCGCGCTGGGCCATTCGTCCCGTAGAGTGCTCCTGGAAGCAGCAGCGTCAGTTTGTGGCGGACGCCTCCCATGAGCTAAAAACGCCCCTTACCGTAGTGCTCTCTAATGTGGATATGCTCCGGGAGTACGGAAGGGATCAGAGTGAACGGGAGTGCCGCTGGATGGACAACATTCAATCCTCCTCCTTACAAATGAAGGATCTGGTAGAGGAACTGCTCACTCTGGCTCGGTCGGACAACCTGTCTCAGCGGGATCAGGTGCGGGAACGGGTGAATTTCAGCGATCTGGTCACTGACTGCGCCCTGATGTTTGAGGCCGCTGTTTTCGAGTCCGGCAAGCTGCTGCAGGAGGACGTGACAGAAGATTTGTTCGTTCTGGGAGACCCGGACAAACTGAAACGATTGGTGGATGTGCTTCTGGATAACGCCAGAAAATATGCGGCGGTGGACAGCACGATCCAGGTGAAACTGACCACAGAGGGGAGCAAACGGGTTCGACTGTCTGTGAACAATCAGGGAGAGCTGATACCTGCCGATGAGCTGGAGCGCATTTTTGAGCGCTTCTTCCGCTCCGATCCCGCCCGAACCACCGGTGGCTTTGGATTAGGGTTGGCTATCGCTCAGGAGATTGCCCACGAACACCGGGGACGGCTTTGGGCGGAATCCGACCAAAAAAACGGAAATACTTTTCTATTTAGCTTGCCTCGTTTAAAATAAACGGTTACAAAACGGGGCAGGTGTGATAGAATAAGGAAACGTTAGAAAGTAGGAGGAGAAGACTATGCCAACTGCAACTCTCATCAATCAAAAAGTGCGTGAAATCCACTTTAACAACGACCTCGAACGAAAGCACGGGAACAACCGACAGCTGGGCAGTAGCTTTTCCTTTCAGGTGAACTATTCCCCCGATGGGGAGCGCTGCGTGGCCAAGCTCTACCACTCACTCAAGGACAAGGAGAGCGAAAAACTCTTCTTCCTGTCCGTAGAGATGCTGGGGGTTTTTAAGTGCGAAGGGGTGGACTCTGAGGAGGACAAAAAGCTGATTCACGCCCAGTGCTACGATCAACTCTTTCCCTATATGCAGTCCCAGGTTTCCCAGCTCTGTACTGCCTCCGGGATGAATGGCTTGGTGCTGAAAAGGACCAAGATTGACCCAAACCAGGTGGTTCTGAACAAGGGCAAAAAGCAGGAACCCACTCTGCCCATTGTCTAATGCAGAAATAAATGAAAGGCATTCAACCCGTGAAAGGTTGAATGCCTTTTTGGCATTTTATTTTAGGAAAAGACTATTATCAACTGCTTATGTAGAGACACAGGCGACGCAACAGCCACCACGTTCTATTTTACATACACACCTGTTAAGATGTTTTTTATCGTAACCACCCCTACTTCCCTCGGAAACGTTTACCGGATAGATTTGCGTCAAGCCTTTTGTAAAACTGCTGGCACCAGGTAATTGTGCTCTACCTTAGCACTCAACATAATACAGCCGAAGAACACAACCAACACGGTTTGCAGAATAGGAACACCCTGTATACCGAGTGAGTACTAAACTTTTTACAGAGCCCCAACCACATTCCGATTACGAACGTTTCTTCAATGGCATTCAAAAAAGGTATCGACGAAAGGAATCTGGTTGGCTGTGGAGGTGCTCTTTTTCTGGCGGGGATATAGACTCGGTTCCTTGACAAGGCATTGGGCTTTGACGTATGATAGAATCATCTATGCAGACCTTACAATTCTGGAAGAAATACAGTAATATCTCGCGGAGAGGGAAAAGGATTGATACAGAAATGGGAAAAAATAATAAGCAGGTAAAAGCAATCACCTCGATGGAAGAAAACTTTACACAGTGGTATACCGATATCTGCCTGAAGGCGGAGATGGTGGATTATGCCAGCGTCAAGGGATTTATGATTATGCGGCCCTACGGCTATGCCATCTGGGAAAATATGGTCAGTATCATGGACGGTATGTTCAAAAAAACTGGCCACGAAAACGTAGCTATGCCACTCCTGATCCCGGAGAGCCTGCTGAAAAAGGAAGGCGAACTGGTCAACGGCTTCGCACCTGAAGTAGCTTGGGTCACCGCCGGCGGTGCCGATCCCCTGGAGGAACGTTTAGCTGTCCGTCCCACTTCCGAGACCATGTTCTGCGACCACTGGGCTCATGTGCTCCACTCCTGGCGCCAGCTGCCCATGCTGTACAATCAGTGGTGCTCTGTGGTGCGTTGGGAAAAGACCACCCGCCCCTTCCTGCGCTCCCGTGAGTTCTGGTGGCAGGAGGGTCACACCATTCATGAGACTGCTGCCGAAGCCATGGCCGAAACCGAACAGCAGCTGTACTGTTATGTGGATTTCTGCCGGGATGCCTTGGCGATTCCCGTGCTCACCGGACGCAAAACCGATAAGGAAAAGTTCGCCGGCGCAGAGGCCACCTACACCATCGAAGCCATGATGAAGGATGGTAAGGCGCTCCAGTCCGGTACCAGCCACTACTTTGGCGATAAATTCTCCCGGGCCTACGAAGTAACCTTCACCGGCCGAGATAACAAGCTGGAGTACCCCCATCAGACCTCCTGGGGTTCCACAACCCGCCTCATCGGCGCGGTGATTATGACCCACGGTGATAACAACGGTTTAATTCTGCCGCCGCCCATCGCACCCGTTCAGGTGGTGGTGATTCCGGTGGCGCAGCACAAAGAAGGGGTTCTGGATGCCGCTCATGTCTTGGAAGGCCGCTTGAAGGCCATGGGGCTGCGGGCCAAAACTGATGACTCCGAACAGTCCAACGGCTGGAAGTACGCGGAGTACGAGATGAAGGGCGTGCCTCTCCGGGTGGAGATCGGCCCCAAGGACATTGAGAAAGATCAGTGCGTTATCGTCCGTCGGGACAACGGTGAAAAGACCTTCGTTCCTCTGGATGAGCTGGAGACCAAGGTACAGGAGCTGCTAAAGGCGATTCACACCAACCTGTACGAAAGTGCAAAGAAGCGGCTGGAGGAGAATACCTACGCCTGCACCACAGTAGAAGAAGTCAAGACTAATATGGAACAGCGCAAAGGCTTTGCCAAAACCATGTGGTGCGGCGAAGAGGCCTGCGAAATCGCCATGAAGGAACTGGCCGGTGTCAGCAGCCGCTGCATTCCCTTTGATCAGGAGAAGATCGGCGATGTGTGCCCGGTCTGCGGAAAGCCCGCCAAAAAGATGGTCGTCTGGGGCGTAGCCTACTAATTCCAATCGACAGCGAAACAAAAAACAACCCTCAGCCTGGAGCGGTACAGCGTTGCTCTGGGCTGGGGATTCTTCTTGAATATGAAAAAAGCGGCTGTTTTCAGCAACAGCCGCTTTGTGTGATAATCGTTTCGTTTAGATCAGGTTCAGCACCAGTACGGCTGCCATAAAAACAAAGGAAATCCACTTGGTAATCCGAGCCAACCTGGCATCCCAAGTGTTTTTCTTGTGGTTGGACAGGAAGGTGTCAGAACTGCCGCTGAGGGCACCGGCTACGCCAGTGCTTTTGCCAGACTGGAGCAGGACGACACAGATCAGAAAAAGGCTTGTGATCACAACGATGATGGTGAGAACCAGTTGGGCAATGGACATAAAATGAAACTTCCTTTCAAAAACGTCTTGGCAGAGCCAAAAGGCGATACATTCAAATATATTGGTTATTTTAGCATAGTCAAATCCAAAAAGCAAGCAGTTTCCCGCCATTATGAGAAAAACGTTGAGAGGAGAACCCTTGCTTTTTAGAGGCATGACCGATACAATAGGCCATAGAAAAGGGGGCCAAGCCATGCTCTACACGGAATGGACAAAAAAAGCCATGAACATTGCCTACGACGCCCATCAGGGACAAGTGGACAAAGGGGGAACACCCTATGTGTTCCATCCCTGGCATCTGGCGGAACAGATGGACGATGAAATTAGCACCATCGCGGCGCTCCTCCACGACGTGGTGGAGGACACCGACTGGACGATAGAACAGCTGGAAGCGGAAGGGTTTCCCCAGGCGGCTATGGAGGTACTGCGGCTGCTGACCCATCCCAAGGGTCAGCCCTATATGGAATATGTGGCTGGACTTCAGCACAACCCGGTTGCGGTAAAAATCAAGCTGGCGGATCTGCGGCACAACAGTGACTTTACCCGGCTCAGCGCGGTTACCGCAGAGCAGCAAGAGCGGTTGGAGCGGAAATACGCACCGGCCTTTGCACTGATGGAGGGGAAGGGGCCGTCCCTGTGATCCACCTGTACTGGGGTGCTGGCAAGGGGAAAACCACCGCAGCAATGGGGTTAGCACTGCGTAGTGCCGGGCGAGGCGGACGGGTGGTGATTGCCCAGTTCCTCAAGGGCTGCAATACCGGAGAGCGTCTGGCCTTTCAGCGATTTCCCAACGTCACGCTGCTGCCAGTTCCAGAAAAAATGCCCTTTCTCTGGAACATGGGGGATGGGGAGCGACGGGAGACGGCGGTGTTCTGCCAAAACCTGCTGGCTCAGGCGGAGCAGTGCTTGGCAGAGGGCTGTGAGCTGCTGGTGCTGGACGAACTCTGTGCCGCTGTTCGTACCGGACTGGTGGCGTCGGAGGAGGTGTCCTGTTTGCTGGATCGGGTACCTCCGGAATCTGACGTAGTGCTTACCGGCCGTGATCCACTGCCGGAATGGCTCCGGCGGGCAGATTACTGTACTGAGATGCGCGGACTGCGCCATCCTTACGACTGTGGAATCCCTGCCCGAGCGGGAATCGAATACTGAGAGCAAACGGCAAAACGCCCTTGGAAGCAACATTCCAGGGGCGTTTTGCACGTTACAGCTGAACGAAGTACCAGCACTTACCGTCCGGTGTGGGATCGGTAGGGCGGAAGGCGGCGGCGGGGAACAGGTCTTGCAATTCCGCGACTTCCTGCTGGGACAGGCGGAGCTCGTGGCTCCCGCGAACCGGCATACCATCAAAGGCAGCGGTGAGCAGGGCCAGGGCGGACAGACAGATCTTCTCTCTCTTCATCTAAAATCCTCACTGGTAGGTGCCGGGCATACCCCGGGCGAATACGGCGTCGATTTGGAACGCGGCGGTGTCCCCTTCGGAACATTTTTAATCGGTGGTGTGAATGGCGGTCTCTAACGCACCGATACGGTCAAGAACCTTGGCCTTTTTGCCGTTGGTTACTACAAAGCGGCGGTGCTTCTTACGCTAGGCCGGGCTCCGGGTGGGCGCTGTGAAGCGCATCCAACACGGTCTGAAACACCTCCATCTGTCGGGTGGTGTCGTCGGTGGCGGAGCACAGGTGAGTGTAAGTGCCGGAAATGGTTACGTTGGGGAGGTGCTGGTAAATAGACAACAGTTTTTGCGGTTCGTCGGAAAAGCCTGCTGTCCGCAGCCGACGCACGTCCTCTGGCTCGTCCACGGTGAAGTGGATATCCCCTCTTCCCGGAGGAGCTGAGCCAGCTCAATGAGTCCGGCTCCGTAGCCGCCCCCGACCAGCAATGCGAAGATGGCAGCGTTTCCAGCTCACTCCCAGATAATGGAACGATTATGTTTCAGCGTTGCCTTATCAAAAAACAACTGTTTCACGCTAAAACCACAACTTTCTGTATAGGAATGAATCAGCACCATTATATACTGATTTGGCACTTTTGACAAGTCACAGGAGGGGAAAAGAGGTGAGCTTTTTCTTGTATTTGCAGGGGGGGGGTGGTATACTTGAATACAATAAAGAATGGCGTTCTGCACCAAAAATACCGGCGCCATTGGAGGAGCCGTTATGAGGAAGCGTCAGGAAGTGTTGATTCCCAAGGGAGAAATTGAACGTCAAATGGATATCTGCTACCAGATCGCCCGACTGCATCAGGAGCATTCCGCGCAGCCCCTGGCGCTGGTGGATACCTACGGCTGTCAGCAGAACGAGGCGGACAGCGAACAGCTTCGGGGCATGCTCCGGGAGATGGGGTACGGGTTCACCGACGACACCAGGGAAGCGGACGTGATTGTCATCAACACCTGCGCAATCCGGGAGCACGCAGAGCTGCGGGTATTGGGAAATGTAGGTGCACTGACTCACACCAAGCGGAAAAAGCCGAATCAAATTATCTGTCTTTGCGGCTGCTCTATGCAGGAGCCTCACATGGCCGATAAAATCCGCCGCTCCTTCCGCCATGTAGACTTGGTGTTCGGCCCCCACGCCCTGTGGCGATTCCCAGAGCTGCTCTCCGACGTATTGAACAGCCGGAAGCGAGTCTTTGCTACGGAGTCTTCAGACGGGCACATTGCCGAGGGCCTTCCCGTGGTGCGCAAAGGGAACATCAAGGCCTGGGTGTCCATCATGTATGGCTGCAACAACTTCTGTACTTACTGCATTGTGCCCTACGTTCGGGGGCGGGAGCGCTCCCGAGATCCGGAACGGATTGTCGCTGAGGTGCGGCAGTTGGTGGCAGAGGGGTACAAAGATATTACCCTGCTGGGACAGAACGTAAATAGTTACGGTAAGGATTTGGGACTTTCCGTGGACTTTGCCGATTTGCTGGCTGAAATTGACGCCATCGAGGGGGCATTTTTCGTTCGTTTCATGACCAGTCACCCGCGTGATGCCTCTCAAAAGCTCTTTGAGACCATGGCACGCTGCCCCAAGGTGGCACCTCAGTTCCATCTGCCCTTCCAATCCGGCTCCAGCCGGGTGCTGAAGGCCATGAACCGCCACTACGATCGGGAGACCTACCTGGATGAAGTCCGGCGGCTGCGGGAACTGATCCCCGACGTGGTACTGACCAGTGATGTAATTGTGGGCTTCCCCGGAGAGACCGAGGAGGAGTTTGTAGAAACCCTGTCCCTGCTGGAAGAGGTACGGTTCGACTCCCTGTTCACCTTTATCTTCTCCCCCAGGGTGGGGACTCCGGCGGCGCAGATGGCGGATCCGGTGACCATGGAGGAGAAAAAGGCGCGGTTCCAGCGGCTGTTGGATCTCCAAAACCGAATTTCAATGGAAAAGCATCAGGCCTATGTGGGCAAGGTGCTGCCGGTGCTGGTGGAGGAGGAAAATCACGCTGATCCGGTGAACAATCTGAACTGCCGCACCGATGGTTGGCGGCTGGTTCACGTTCCCGGAGCAATGGGGTTGGTTGGTCAGCGGAAGTTTGTGAAAATCACGGACTGTTCTACCTGGTCTCTGTTTGGAACCTTTGTGGAAGAGCAGGATGCTTAAACTAGATTATTAAAGGAAGAAACGATATGGCCGCGAAAATCACCCCCATGCGGAAACAATATTTGGCACTTAAGAAAAAACACCCGGACTGTCTGCTCTTTTTTCGGCTGGGCGACTTTTATGAGATGTTCGACGAGGATGCAAGGATCGCGTCTAAGGAGCTGGATTTAACCCTTACCACCCGGGATCGGAACAAGGATATCCCGGTGGAGGATCGGGTGCCTATGTGCGGCGTGCCCTACCACTCCTATCAGTCTTACCTGGCTCGCCTGATTGCAAAGGGCTATAAGGTGGCAATCTGTGAGCAGTTAGAGGATCCGTCGGTAGCCCAGGGTTTGGTAGAGCGGGACGTTGTCCGTATCGTCACACCGGGGACGGCGCTGGAGGCCTCCATGCTGGAGGAAAGCAGGAATAATTACATTGCCTCGGTGTTTTTAAATGAGGATCGCTGTGGACTCTGCTTCTGCGACCTGTCCACCGGTGAGGTTCTGTCTACCGCCTTCGGCGGGGAGGAGTGCCTATCCCACCTGCTCAACGAACTGGGGCGGTTTCATCCCCGGGAGGCGGTGCTGTCGAATCAGGCATGGAAGAACGAGGCCGTTACTCAAACCCTGGAGGAAAAGCTGGATTGCCGCAGGGAAAAGGGCAGCACCAAACGATTTGACTTTGTGGTGGCGGGAGCCACCGTCAGTCGTCAGTTTGAAAACTACACCGTGGTACCGTCCGATGCGCCGGAAGCCCTCCGGGCGGTAGGTGGGATGCTGTCCTACTTATACGAAACCCAGAAGAACAGACTCGGACATCTGCGAGTGCTCCAGTACTACTCCAGCGGTCGGTTTATGGAGTTGGATCTGACCGCACGGCGGAATCTGGAGCTGACCGAAACCCTGCGGGGGAAGGAAAAACGCGGCAGTCTTCTGTGGGTTCTGGATCAGACCAAGACCGCTATGGGTGGACGCCTCCTGCGGAGCTGGCTGGAAAAACCGCTGCTCAACCCGGCAGAGATTGGAAAACGACTGGCGGCGGTACGGGATCTGGCGGCTGATTTGGTGGCACGGGAGGAAATTGTCCTGTGTCTCAAGGAGATCACCGACCTGGAACGACTGATTAGCCGCATGGTTTACGGCAATGCCGGCGGCCGGGATCTGGTGGCACTGTCCGCAGGGCTGCACAAAATTCCGCGGCTCCGGGAGCTGCTAAATCCCATGCCCTCCAGTCTGCTGCGGGAGGTCTGCAATCAGTTGGACGAGCTGGCGGAGCTGACCAATTTGATTGACCAGGCGATTGTGGACGATCCACCCTTCTCTGTCCGGGAGGGGGGCATGATCCGGGACGGCTACAGTAAGAATGTGGATTACCTTCGGAACGTGATGACCCACGGTAAGGAGATGGTAGCGGAGATTGAGGTCCGCACCAAGGAAAGCTGTGGGATCAAAAACATCCGGGTGAAATATAACAGGGTGTTCGGCTACTATATTGAGGTGGCCAAGTCCCAGACCGATCTGGTGCCCCAGGACTGGGTGCGGAAACAGACTACCGTCAACGCGGAACGGTACATCAATCAAGAACTGAAGGATCTGGAGCACACCATCCTTTCCGCAAAGGATCAGATCACTGATTTGGAGTACCAGATTTTCGAGCAGGTGCGCCAGTGCGCCGCTGATCAGGTGGAGCAGCGGTGGCTCAGGCTGACGTACTGACCAGTCTGGCGGCGGTGGCAGTACACAACCACTACTGTATGCCGGTGGTGAACGAGAGCACGGACATAGAGATCGTGGACGGACGGCATCCGGTGGTGGAGAAAGTCCTTAAAAATACTCTCTTTGTCCCGAACGACACCAAGATGGATCATCACGACAACCTGCTGGCCATCATCACCGGCCCCAACATGGCGGGTAAGTCGACTTACATGCGGCAGGTAGCGCTCATCTGTCTCATGGCGCAGATTGGCAGCTTTGTTCCCGCAAAGATCGCCAGAATCGGAGTGGTTGATCGGGTGTTTACCCGCATCGGTGCCAGCGATGATCTGGCGGCGGGACAGTCCACCTTTATGGTGGAGATGAGCGAGGTGGCGGAGCTGTTGAAAAACGCCACCAACCGGTCGCTGCTGATTCTGGACGAGATCGGTCGCGGAACCAGTACCTATGATGGTATGAGCATCGCACGTGCCGTATTGGAGTTCTGCGCAGATCGGAAGCGGTTGGGTGCAAAAACCCTCTTTGCCACGCATTACCATGAGCTTAGCGCCCTGGAAGGTACCATCCCCGGGGTGAAGAACTACCACATTGCCGCCAAAAAACGGGCGGACGATATTATTTTCCTACGAAAAATTGTCCAAGGTGGTGCGGATCAAAGCTACGGCATCGAGGTGGCCAAGCTGGCCGGCGTACCGCCTAAGGTGATTCGTCGGGCACGGGAAATCCTCGCTGAGTTGGAGCAGGGAACCGCAGCACCGGCGGTGGAACCCAATACGCCGTCCCATCCGGAACCAGAACAGGTGGGATTAGGCGACCTGGCGGCTCAGGAGGTGGCGGCGGAGCTGCGTCAGTTGGATCTGAATACCCTGACGCCCATTGAGGCCATGAATCTGCTGTACCAGCTGAAGCGGAAATTATAAGTGATTGCGGACGGAACCGTAGGAGGTGTTGACATGGCACAGATTCAATGCTTAGATCCCCATGTGGCAGATCTGATTGCTGCCGGTGAGGTGGTAGAACGACCCGCCTCGGTGGTGAAGGAACTGATGGAAAACGCCATCGACGCCGGCGCGGTTACCGTAACGGTGGAGATTCAGCGGGGCGGCATGAGCTATATCCGGGTGACGGACAACGGGTCTGGCATTGCGCCGGAGGACGTAGAAACCGCATTCCTCCGCCACGCCACCAGCAAAATTCGCAGTGCCTACGATTTGGAGGCCATCGGCACCCTTGGGTTCCGGGGCGAGGCGTTGGCGGCTATCGCTGCCGTATCCCGGGTGGAAGTGATGACCCGACAGGCAGAGGCACCCTTTGGCGCAGCTCTGGTGCTGGAGGGCGGAATTGTGCAGGAGCAAGAGGAGATCGGTTGCCCGGAGGGAACCACCATGATCGTGCGGAATCTGTTCTTCAACACCCCGGCACGGTTGAAGTTTATGAAGCGGGATGCTTCTGAGGGAGCAGCGGTGTTCGCGGTAGTACAGCATGTGGCGTTGAGCCGTCCGGACGTCTCCTTCCGATTTCTGCGGGACGGAAAGGAAGAACTTCTAACCCCCGGTGATGGAAAGCTCCGTTCTGCTTTGTACGCGGTTTTGGGGCGGGATACCACCCTGGGATTCCTCCCCTGCAAGGGAACCGATGAGGCACTGGCTGTGAGCGGGTATGTTTCCCGTCCCAGCTGCTGCCGGGGCAATCGAACCGGCCAGCACTTTTTTGTCAACGGCCGTTATGTTAAGTCCCGCACCATGGCGGCGGCACTGGAGGAAGCCTATCAGAATCAGAAGATGGTAGGGAAATTCCCGGGCTGCGTCCTGCGGATTTCGTCCAAGCTCAATGCGGTGGATGTAAACGTTCACCCGGCGAAAACGGAAGTAAAGTTCACTAGTGAGAAGAAGGTCTTTGACGCAGTGTACTATACCGTAAAAGGTGCGCTGGAGGCGGAGCAGGGTCACCCCCAAGTGGAGCTATCCCGGAAGCCCCAGCCCAAACAGGATAACGTGACGGGAAAACAGACCTTCTTTCAAACTGTAACGGAGGATCAGTTTCGAAACCGCAGTGCAGTGCCGCTAGGAGACAGCGTGCGTACGGCCTACGAATCCGGAATGACACCTTATGCTGCGGCGAAAAAAAGGATGCAGCGAGAGGCAAATGTCTCTGTAACAGAGAACATGACGCCCGTGACCCAGGTGGAACCGGTCGAAACTGTGGAAAACTCTGAGGATTATGTGGAAAACTGTGGAGTAACCCGCTGCGACGGGGCGGAACCAATTCAGGAAATGGGGAAGAAATCTGTTCCGGAGCCGGTAACACCGGATACGCCTCTGTGGCGGATTGCTGGGGAGGTACTGGACACCTACATTGTGGTGGAACAGGGGGAGACCGTCTATTTTATTGACAAGCACGCTGCCCACGAACGGATGAACTTCGACCGGATGAAGGCTCAGGACTGGCAGCCCATGCGTCAACTGCTGCTGACCCCACTACTGCTGCACCTGGCACCGGAGGAGTGCATGGTACTGCTGGCCCACCTGCCGCTGTTGGAACAGTTCGGATTTGAGGCGGAAGCCTTTGGCGGCGACAGCATTTTGGTGCGGCAGGCACCGGATGACCTGGCGGTAGATCAAATTGAAAGCGCACTGGAAGAGATTGCTGGAACGTTGATGGTAACCGGTACGGCAGATGCAGACGGTGCCCGGGACAAGGTGCTCCACACCATGGCCTGCAAGGCTGCGATTAAGGGTGGCTGGAAGAGCGATCCGGAAGAGCTGGAAGTGGTGGCGGAAGCGGTTCTGTCGGGACGGGTCAAATACTGTCCCCATGGCAGACCAGTGGCCATTGAAATGACAAAAAAGCAGTTTGAAAAGCAGTTTGGGCGCAGTTAATCTACATAAAAGTGAGGAAAAGGTGGTGGAATGATGAACCGAACCGTTGTCTGCGTAGTGGGGCCTACAGCCTCCGGAAAAACAAAGCTGGGGGTGGCTCTAGCTCACTTATTGCAGGGTGAGGTGGTCTCCGCTGACTCCATGCAGATCTACCGCCGGATGGACGTGGGCACGGCCAAGCCCACGGCAGAGGAGCAGGAGGGAATTCCCCACCACATGATCGATGTGGCAGAGCCGGAGGAAAACTGGTCTGCGGCTCGGTATGTGGCGGCGGCGAACCAGTGCGTGGAGGATATTTTTCAGCGGGGAAAACGCCCCATCATCGTGGGTGGTACCGGGCTGTATATCGACTCCCTGGTTTCCGGTCGCACCTTCGCGGTACAGTGTACCGGCTGGCGGAAACGATTACAGGAGCAGGCCGCAGCGGAGGGCATCCAAGTGCTGCGGGAAGAACTGCGACAGGTAGACCCGGAGGCCTACGAACGGATTGCAGCGGCCGATCAAAAACGGATCATCCGAGCCTTGGAGGTCTGGCATGAGACCAGAAAAACCATTACCCAGCACAACAAAGAGACCCAGCTCCGACCACCTCGGTATCAGGCGGTGACCATCGGTTTGAACTTTGCACAGAAAGCCGATCTATGGAATCGAATCAACCTGCGGGTGGATGAAATGATGACGCTGGGTCTGGCGGAGGAGGTACGGCAGCTGCTGGAAAGCGGTGTGCCTCGCACCTGTACCGCCATGCAGGCCATCGGCTACAAGGAGCTGGCAGTGGCGGTAACCGGTTCCGGTGATCTCCAGGCTGCGGCTGAGGAGGTCAAGCTGCGGACACGGCAGTACCAAGCGGCAGCTGACCTGGTTCCAGCGCAACCGGGAGACTTTATGGTATTTCTGGGGGGCTCAGCCTGATTTTGCGGATGCCCGCCGTTTTACGACAGAAAAAATGGGAGAATATGGGTTACTATGAGCGGGAGGACAAGCCCTTCCGTCTGCAATAGAGAGAAACGGCATTGTCCAAATTTGAAACGTGAAGGAAGTGCCTATCCATGCAAAAGAGCAGCAATTTACAGGACGTTTACCTCGCCAATGTGCGGAAGAATCGCTTAAATGTGACCATGTTCCTGATGAACGGCTATCAGCTACGGGGCGTGATCACCGGGTACGATTCATTTACTGTGATTCTCAATTCCGACGGACGCCAGCAGGTAATCTACAAACATGCCATCTCTACCATTGTGGCGGAACGTCCAGTGGATCTGAAGGATGGCGAAGTGAGTGGAGGGTCCCGTTAGCAGCTGTAGCGACTGGGAAAGGATTGGTCGTACATGAAACCGGGAAAATGGATTCAAAAAATCGTAATGGTGGTGTTCTTTATCGGCGCACTACTCTATTTCGCCAGCTACGCTATCCGCACCTTCCGCAGCGAGATCTCTACCACCGTCATTCATACTGCCACCGTGGAGGATTCCGTAGAGGGATCTGGATTGACCATCCGAGAGGAGCAGCCGGTGGAAGGGGAAGGCGAACTGATGGAAGTGTTGCCAGCGGAGGGCGAGACAGTGGCCAAGGGCGAGGTTCTGGCGCTGATTTACGAGAACAAGGAGGCCCTCCAGCAGCATCAGGAGTTGGAGAAGAAAACTGCAGAGCGGGATGCCCTCCAGTATGTCCTCAGCCACAGTGCCGAGTCCTCCGATACGGTGGAGCTGGGCAAGAGCATCATCGCAGGCATTGAATCCATCCGTGCAACCGTGTTTCAGGAGGATCTGACCAAGCTCAGCAATGAGATGCAATCCCTGGAGAACATGATTTACCGACAGGATTATACTTACAGTGGCAACGAAGCGGTGACAAAAGAGCTTAACGGTCTGAACAAGCAGGTGAAGGAGCTGGAAAAAGCCGACAGCGCGGCGATTTCCAAGGTAAAGGCCGGGACAGCCGGCACCTTCTCTACGATTGTAGATGGCTACGAAAGCGTGCTGACGCCGGAGGTTTTGGACAACCTGACCCCCTCTAAGCTGGAGTCCCTGAAAAAGGACAAGCAGGAGGTAACGGTAGGCAGCTGCCTAGGCAAGATCATCACCGAAAAACGCTGGTATTTCGCCGCCATCATGGCAGAATCCGATGTGCAGCGGATGTACGAGGGGCTGTCAGTCTCGGTTCGCTTTGACGACGTGGCTGGAGCGCAGCCCATGACCGTCCACTCCATCGGCGACCCGGAGGACGGAAAGGTGACGGTAGTATTCTCATCTAACCGTCATCTGTCCGAAACCTCTCTGCTGCGGGTACAGTCTGTGTCCGTGATCTATGACAGCTACACCGGGTTCCGCATTCCTAAGGAAGCCCTCCGAATGGAAGGGGATCAGTATTACGTCTACCGGGTCAGCGGCGTTCAGGTGCGCCAGGCCAAGGTGGAGATTCTGGCGGAAACCGAAGATTACTTTGTAGTCTGGCAGGGCGAGTCCAAGGATAAGGACGGCAATGCCGTGGAACAGAGCGAACTGGGCAAGGCTCAGCAGATTCGGGACGGGGATACCATCGTGATCCGCGGTACCGATCTCTACGACGGCAAGGTGATCCAGTAATCTAACCGAAAAATGTGCCCTCAGAGCGAGAGATAGAAAGGCGGTGTCTGAGTCATGGCACTACAGGAAAATATCAGACAGGTTCAACACAGAATTGAGGCGGCGGCACGGGCTGCCGGGCGCGACCCGGGAGAAATCACCCTGGTGGCTGCCACCAAAGTTCAGACCTCGGAGACCATCCGTCAGGCTATCGCCAGCGGGATTCAGGTCTGCGGGGAAAATCGGGTTCAGGAGTTTAACCAGCACTGGATGGACGGCGCCTACCAGGGTGTGCAGGTACACTTCATCGGGCACCTTCAGAAAAACAAGCTGAAGTATCTGGTGGGAAAGGTGTCCTTAATCGAGTCGGTGGACTCAGAAGACCTGGTTCGCCTCATCGATGCCCGAGCCCAGAAGCTGGGTGTGGTACAGGACATCCTCATTGAAGTAAACATCGGCGGCGAGGCCAGCAAATCCGGCGTAGCGCCGGCAGACGTGGAAGGAATGATCCGGTTGGCGGCAGAGCTACCTGGTACCAATCCCAGAGGTCTGATGGCGATCCCTCCTGTTTCACACGAATCGGGAGAAAACAGACGATTTTTTGCCGCTATGCATCAGCTTTTTATTGACATAAAGAGCAAATCGTATGATAATGAAACTATTATCAACTGCCTGTCCATGGGGATGAGCGGTGATTTTGAAGATGCCATTGCCGAAGGGGCCACGCAGGTTCGTGTGGGAACTGCGTTGTTTGGAGCTCGGCCTCCAATGCGGGTCAACGGATAACCCAGGACCGCACCCCCCGCTTTAGAGATACTACAATTAGGAGGATACATTACTTATGAGCTTCATGGATGAACTGAGACGTTTGGCACGCCCCTATGAGGACGAAGACGAATTCCTGGATGAAGGCATGGACGAACCCTTTGCTGAGCCAAGAGACGACCGCAGAACACGCAGAAAGCGTGAGGATCGTGAAGACGATATGGATACCGGCTATACCGCGGTGAGCAAGGATAAAGTGGTCAACATCAACACAACCACACAACTCCAGGTGGTTCTGGTGAAGCCTGAGAAATTCCAGGATGCTTCCACCATCGCTGATCACCTGCGGGACAAGCGTACCGTGGTGCTGAATCTGGAATCCACCAACAAGGATGTGGCGCGCCGCATGGTAGACTTCCTCTCCGGCGCAGCCTACGCACAGGAGGGCAAGGTGAAAAAGGTTGCCGTGGCGACTTACATTATCACTCCCTACAATGTGGACATCATTGGCGACCTCATTGACGAACTGGAAAATAACGGTATGTACTTTTGAGTCTGTACCGCTCAGTGCCCAACGATAAGGATAGAGAAAATAGAGATAGAACGGACCGTTGGCAGTGCCCGCGGAGCCGAAAAATAAAGGGGGATGTTCCATGCTGACGCCGCAGGAAGTTGCTGAACACGGCTTTTCAAAGGCACATGTAGGCGGCTACAATATGAAGGAAGTGGACGATTTTCTGGATCAGATGACGGAGGACTACAGTGCTCTGTACAAGGAAAGTGCCGTCCTGAAAGGCAAGATCAAGGTTTTGGCGGAGAAAGTCTCCGAGTACCGTGAGACGGAAGAGGCCATGCGCACGACCCTCCTGGCTGCCCAGAAAATGGCCAACTCTATGATCGTCCAAGCCGAGGAAAAGAAAGCGCAGATGCTGGCTGAGGCAGAACGGCACGGGCTTCAGCGCAAGGAACAGCTGGAACGGGAGGTCGCTGAAACGGAAGGCAAGTTGGCCGCCGCTCAGGTCTCTACCCAGCAGTTTATTGACAAGGTGCGGGATCTGGTTCAGCAGGAAAGCGAGTTCCTGGATCAGCTCCCCACGCTCAAGGGCGAGGCGGTCAAGGCCGCAGTGCTCAAGGTTGTAAATATTACCCCGGAGCCCAAGCCGGAACTCCCTGTGGAGGCGGAGGCTTCGGAGGAAACGCCTGCAGCAGAATCCATACCGGAGGAGGCAGTGCCCGAATCCAATGAGAAAGCGCCGGAGGAAGAGTCTGAGGCAGGAGACTTGATTGATAAAATCCTCCAGGAGGAGCAGGACCCCCAGCGTGATGTGCCGGTGCCGCCGCTGAAGGATGCCGTGATTCCCGAGGGTGAATTTGCGGAGGAACTTGCTGTGCCGGTGGCAGTGGCAGACGATGCCCCCACTCGCCGCATTGATTTCAGCAACCTGAAATTCGGCAAGGACTACGAGATTAAGTAACCATTCCATACAGATACTGCCACTAACATAGCCGTTGCAGGACGGCTATGTTAGTGTGCATTTGTATGGTTTTCCATATGTCACAAACACAAAAGAGGAGATAAGAAGAACATGGCTGATTACAACAAAACAATCAATCTGCCGCAGACAGATTTCCCCATGCGTGCCGCCCTGGCTAAACGGGAGCCGGGTATGCTGGAAGAAATGAACCGTAAGGATCTGTACCAGAAACTCATGGTGAAGAACAAGGACAAAACCCCCTTTATTCTTCACGATGGGCCTCCCTACGCCAACGGTGACATCCACATTGGTACCGCCATGAATAAAATTTTGAAGGATTTTATTATCCGCTACAAGAATATGACCGGCCACTATGCTCCTTATGTCCCCGGCTGGGATACCCATGGTATGCCCATCGAGACCGCGATTCAGAAGAAGGGCGTCAAGCGCAACACGATGCCCGTTCCCGAGTTTCGTGATAAGTGCCGCGCGTTTGCCCTGGATTTCCTGGATCGTCAGCGGGATCAGTTTAAGCGCCTGGGTGGGATCGGCGACTGGGAAAAGCCCTATATCACCCTGAAGCCTGAGTTCGAGGCAGAACAGATCAAGGTCTTTGGTGCGATGGCCGCGAAGGACTATATCTATCAGGGTCTGAAGCCTGTCTACTGGTGCCCCACCTGTGAGACTGCTCTGGCAGAGGCAGAAGTGGAGTACGCGGACGATCCCGTCACCACCATTTTCGTTAAGTTCAAGGTTCACGACGACAAGGGCAAGCTGCGCCAGTACGGTGATCTGGATAAGATGTTCTTCGTTATCTGGACTACCACCACCTGGACCCTGCCCGGAAACATGGCTATCTGCCTGAACCCCCAGCTGGAGTATTCCCTGGTGAAAATCCCCACCGGCGAGGGGCTCATTGTCGCCACCGACCTGGTTTCCAGCGTGATGGGGGAATCCGGTATCACCGACTACGAGACCGTTGGCACCCTGTTTGGTGATGAGTTCGAATATATGACCGCCTATCACCCCTTCATGAACCGGGACTCTCTGATTATCCTGGGCGATCACGTTACCCTGGATGCCGGTTCCGGCTGCGTCCACACCGCCCCCTCCTTCGGCTTGGACGACTTCTATGTCTGCCAGCGCTACGATACCATCCCCACCGATGTGGAGATGGAGGTTTCCGTCAATGCCCGTGGCGTTCTGAATGAGTTTGCCGGTCCTTATGCCGGACTCCATGTCACCAAGGCACACCCGGTTATCTTCCAGGATCTGGCCGATATGGGCGCCATCCTCTCCAACAAGGATATTGTCCACAGCTATCCCCATTGCTGGCGCTGCAAGAAACCCATTATCTTCCGTGCCACCCAGCAGTGGTTCGCCAGCGTTGATGCCATCAAGGAGGCCGCTGTGGCTGCCTGTGACGACATCCAGTGGAAGCCTGAGTGGGGCAAGGAGCGGATGGTCTCTATGATCCGGGAACGCTCTGACTGGTGTATCTCCCGTCAGCGTACCTGGGGTGTACCCATTCCCATCTTCTTCTGCAAGGACTGCGGCAAACCCTACTGCACGAATGATTCCATTGCCAAGGTGGCAGACATTTTCCGTGTGGAAGGCTCCAACGCCTGGTGGGCGAAGGATGCGGCAGAACTGATGCCGGAAGGTGCTCAGTGCGCATGTGGTTGTACCCAGTTCACCAAGGAAACCGATATTATGGACGTGTGGTTCGACTCCGGGTCTACCTGGGCTGCGGTCTGTGATCAGAATCACGAACACCCTGAGCTGTCCTATCCCACCGACCTGTATCTGGAAGGCGGCGATCAGTATCGCGGCTGGTTCCAGTCCTCTATGCTTACCTCTATCGCTGCCCGGGGCGTAGCACCTTACCGTCAGATCGTTACCCACGGCTGGACTGTAGACGGGAAAGGCAAGGCCATGCACAAGTCTCTGGGCAACACGGTGGCACCCCAGGACATCATCAAAGATTACGGTGCAGATATTCTGCGTCTGTGGGTGTCCTCTGCCGACTACACTCAGGATATGCGCATCTCGAAGCCCATCCTGAAACAGCTCTCCGATGCTTATCTGAAGATCCGGAACACCAGCCGCTACATTCTGGGTAACCTGAAGGGCTTTGATCCTGCTACCGATTTGGTAGGCTATCAGGATCTCATGGAGCTGGATCAGTGGGCACTGGCCGCAACCAATCAGCTGGTCGCCAACGCCCGGGCGGGCTGCGACAGCTACGACTTCCACAACGCGTACCGTGCGGTGTATAACTTCTGCGTGGTGGATATGTCCAACTTCTATCTGGACATCATCAAGGATCGGCTGTACTGCTCCGCCATCGGCTCCTATGAACGCCGCAGCGCTCAGACTGCCATCTATCGCATTCTGGACACGCTGGTTCGAGTCATCAGCCCCATCCTGGCCTTCACCAGCGAGGAAATCTGGAGCGTAATGCCTCATGACGCCTCTGCTGATCCGGAAAGCGTACTGTTTAACGATATTCCCGCTGTCAATCCCGACTGGAAGCTCAGCCAGGAAAAGGCTGCTTACTGGAATACCATCATGAAGCTGAAGGCTGATGTGAACCAGGCGCTGGAAAAGGCACGGGCAGCCAAGACCTGCAAAAAGTCTACCGACGCCAAGGTGACTCTGTATTTGGACGACAAGGCCATGGCAGTCTATAATACTGTCAAGGACGCCGCGCTGGATCAGCTGTTTATCGTCTCCAAGGTGGTTCCGGTTCAGGCTGCCGCTCCCGCCGACGCTGTCGCAGGCGAAAACGTGGAGGGGTTGGCCGTCACCGTAGAGATGGACGAAGATCCCAAGTGCCCCCGCTGTTGGCTGCATCATGAGGACATTGGTCAGGATGCAGCACATCCTGAGCTGTGCCCCCGCTGTGCTGCTGTAGTGAAAACCATGGTACTGGAAGACTGATTTTTTCCTCATATCAAACGCCTCCGAAAAAACGTATTCGGAGGCGTTCTCCTGCCTTGACCATTATCATTGTGTTTTAAAGGGAAGAGTGCTACAATAAAACTATTATACGCTAAATACAAAAAAAGATGGAGTGGGTCGCCAATGGAGTACAATGCCGGAATATTTGATGTTGCCGTGATCGGTGCCGGTCACGCCGGAATCGAGGCGGCGCTGGCCAGCGCACGGCTGGGATGCCGTACCCTGTGCTTTACCGTGAATCTGGACGCAGTGGGGAACATGCCCTGCAATCCGGCCATTGGCGGTACCGGAAAGGGACACCTGGTTCGGGAACTGGATGCGCTGGGTGGTGAAATGGCTCGGGCAGCGGATCAGGCCTGTATTCAGTACCGGCTGCTGAATCGGGGCAAAGGACCGGCGGTTCATTCTCTCCGTGCCCAGGCGGATCGGCGGAAATACCAGGAAGTGATGAAGCATACCCTGGAGATTACGGACAACCTCTTTGTGCGCCAAGCGGAGATTGTTGCCATTCGGGCAGGGGAATCCGGTCAGGTTTCCGCTGTCGTTACCGCCACCGGGGCCGTGTATCAGGTTAGGGCGGTGGTAGTCGCCACCGGTACCTATCTGGGCGGCCGCACCATTGTGGGAGACGTATTTCGGGACTCTGGTCCCGATGGACTCCAGGCGGCGCTGCCGCTCACCGACTGTCTGCGCCAGTTGGGGGTTACCATCCGGCGATTTAAAACCGGTACGCCGCCTCGGGTCAATGCCCGCAGTGTGGATTTTTCCAAGATGGAGCTGCAAACCGGGGATGAACATCCGGTGCCCTTTTCCTTCTCTACGGAGCAGGCACCGGACAACCAGGCGGTCTGTTATTTAACTTACACAAACGAGGAAACGCATGCGATTATCCGAGCCAATTTGGATCGGTCGCCTCTGTATAATGGGGCCATTGAATCCACTGGGCCGCGGTACTGTCCCGCTATCGAGGTGAAGGTCGTCCGGTTTGCGGAGAAAAAACGTCACCAGCTCTTTGTTGAGCCGATGGGACTGAATACGGAAGAGCTGTACATTCAGGGATTCTCCTCGTCCCTGCCTGAGGATGTTCAGGTGGCTATGCTACACACCATCCCGGGATTGGAGCAGGCGGAGATGACCCGGGTGGCTTACGCCATCGAATACGACTGCGTAGATCCTACCGAGCTGCTCCCCACTCTGGAGCACAAGAAAGTCCACGGTCTCTACGGAGCGGGACAGTTTAATGGCTCCTCCGGTTACGAGGAAGCGGCCGTTCAGGGATTTGTGGCAGGGGTCAATGCGGCGCTAAAGCTGCAAGATCGGGCACCCATGGTGCTCCGGCGGGATCAGGGCTATATCGGCGTACTCATTGACGACCTGGTCACCAAGGGCACCGACGAACCCTACCGCATGATGACCAGCCGCACGGAGTACCGGCTGATTCAGCGCCAGGACAACGCGGATGAACGGCTGACCCCAGTGGGGTATCAGATCGGATTGATCAGTGAGGCGCGGCATTTGGCAGTACTGGAGAAGTACCGGGCTGTGAAACGGGAGATCGACCGGCTGGAGCACTGCGGCGCTGCACCCTCTCCGGAGCTGGACGCGGTGCTGGAACGCCGGGGAGAACCTGCTTCCAAGCATGGAGTAAAGTTGGCTGATCTGCTCCGACGCCCCAGGGTGACCTACAGTGATTTGGCACCCTTTGATCCGGAGCGACCGGTGCTGGATTCTTTGATCACCGAGCAGGTGGAGATTCAGCTGAAGTACAAGGGCTATATTGACCGGCAGATGCGTCAGGTAGAGGAATTCCGCCGCATGGAGGCGCATACACTGTCTGTTGACCTGGATTATGATCATCTGGAAGGGCTTCGTATAGAGGCCAGAGAAAAACTCAAGGCTATCCGCCCCCTCAGTCTGGGGCAGGCCAGCCGCATTTCCGGCGTCAGTCCGGCCGACTTGGCCGCGTTGATGATACATCTGGAGAAGTAACCACGTTCGAACAAAGACAGGAGGAACATATATGAAAAAACACAACCGCCACCTGCTGCGCCAGCTGGGTGTAGTCCTGGTGACAGCTGCGATGATGCTCAGCATTGCCGCCTGCGGACAGGGAAGTACCTTCGATGCGTCTGGGTATGTGGACGCCACGATGAAAACCGTCACCACCGGGGACACCAGTGCGCTGGATGCCTACTCCAAAGAGGCTGTCACTGATCTGGCCGACACCTACGCCGATGAGCTTCAGGACGTCCTGGAGAGCATGGCGGGGGATACGGAACTGTCTAAGGATGTGCAGGAGAAGTATAAGGAACTGCTCACCCTTTTGATGGGAGCCATCTCCTATTCGGTAGGTGAGGCCAAGGAACTAACCGAGGGCAGTGTGCCCGGTTACGAGGTGCCGTTGACCATCAAGCCCCTTCAGCTAAACGTCCAGGATAAACTCACGGAATGGGTGAATACACTGGAAACCGATGAAAAGGCGTTGAACGACATGAACGCTCTTTATGAAAAGCTCTACGGAGAGGTAGCTGAACTGCTGAAGAACGCCATTGCAGAGGGAAAGTACGGAGAGGAAAAGACCTTCATTATTAACGTCACCAAAAACAAAGACGGTCTGTACGAGATCAATGAGGACGACATGGAAAAGGCCATGGAAAGCTCATTTACTACCGATTTGGATACACTGAGTTAACCAGTGAAAAAACCTGCCCTTTTAGGAGCGGTGAGGTAAGAAAACATTTAATGCGGAAATCGGCATGGCACTTATGCTATGCCGATTTTCGCTATTTATGGGCTTGTTTGGGCTTGCTCAATAGCTTTGCCAAAATCAAAAGCACCGATAAAGTTATAGACGATCTCGATTTCTTGAACCTTGTCGCCCGCGGCGCGTCCTTTTCTGCCAGAGTTTTTTGACACCAGTATTTTATCAATACACTCTCGTAATATGGTTGCGTCAAGCTCGGTCAAGTCAGTGTACCTCTTTGCAATAGCAATGAAACTCTTGACATTGGTTTTGCTTTTCTCCATCTGCTTGACTTCCTCACGCAAGATTTTGGAGGTTGCTTTTAGGTTGTCCTGTTCAAGCTCGTAATCACGGGATAGCTTTATAAATCGCTCGTCGGTCAGCTTTCCCGAAATGTTATCCTCATAAATCCGCTTGAAAATCAAATCGAGCTCGGCAATCCGCTTTTCCGCTTGTACCAGCGTATCCTTTTTCTGCGCCAACGCCTTATCCCTTATCCGCACATTGCTTTCCGCCGCCTCCTGGACAAAATCGCTCTCATACTGCGTTACATACTCGATTGCTTCACGCAAATTGCTAAGAACGACCTTTTCCAGCGAAACATTGCGGATGGAATGTGTATTGTTGCATACGGTACGGTCTTTGCGGTAAGTGGAGCAAAGGAAATATTCCTGTTCGGGCTTAAACTCGTTCGTTCTGCATTGATACATCTTGCCGCCACAATCGGCGCAGAACAGCAGTCCGGAGAACATCCCCATATCACCCATTTTGTTTGGGCGCCGCCTTGATTGCCGTAGGTTCTGTACTACCAGGAACACATTTTCGTCAATGATAGGCTCCTGGGTATTCTCAAAAATTGCCCATTCAGACGGGTCATTCCACAGCTTTTTCTTGCTCTTGTAGGATTGCTTTTTTGTCTTGAAGTTCACCGTATGCCCTAAATACTCAATACGCTCCAAAGTGCGGGAGACCGTTTCGTTGGTCCACTTATAGGGATTAGCGGTAGGCTTGTTGGTGGTGGGTAAGTCATGTGCCCGACAATAGGCCGTAGGGTTCAAGACTTTGTTTTCTTGAAGCCATTTTGCAATCTGTGTCGGCCCTAAGCCCTCCACACACAAGGAGAATATCCTTTGCACGATTGCCGCAGCCTCCGGGTCAACAACCCACTTCTTTTTGTTCTCCGGGTCTTTGCGGTATCCATAGGGCGGTATTGTGGTAAGGCGCTCCCCGGAGCGCCCCTTTGATTGCCAGGTCGCCCGGATTTTCTTTGAAGTATCCCGCGCATACATCTCATTGAATACATTGCGGATTGCGGTAAACTCATTGTCCCCCCGCGTACTGTCAACGCCATCATTCACGGCCACGAAATGCACGCCAAAGTCAGGAAACAGAATATCGGTGTACATTCCTACTTGCAGATAATCACGCCCGAAGCGCGACATATCTTTGACGATAACACGGCTGATCTTGCCCGCCTTAACATCAGCAAGCATTTCCTGAAAGCCCGGGCGGTTGAAGTTCGTACCGCTGTACCCGTCATCCTCATAATGCCGTATCCCCGTATAGTTATGGTCGCGGCAATAGCGTTCCAAAATCTTCTTCTGGTTAGCTATGCTGTTGCTTTCGCCCTCCTGCCCGTCCTCCTGCGAAAGACGTTCGTACAGGGCTGTAATACCCTGGGCGGTTTCTTCCTGCGGCTGGTTCTGCACATAGAATTGCAGTACCGTTTTATTGATGGCGGCGCGGGCGGCTTCACCCAAAGGAGCGGTGCTGCTGATAGGCTGAAAAGGAATGACTGTTTTTATCGGTGTTTGATTGTCAAGGTTCAAAGTGTCCGGCTGCTTGTTCATATCTGCCTCCTATTCCGGCAGCCAGACAAGCGGTTATTGATACTACATACACTATACCGCTCTAACCGCTGTCTGTCAGCCTAAACAGGAAATCACGCACCGTTTTTTTGTGCGTCCTGCTTTCCTATATCGTTTCGTATCAGGCGGCGTATCTTGGTCGCCGCGTCCTCGGTGGCTCCCTCTTTTACGGAAGCCTTAACAATGTATTTTGTATCCCCAATGGTGTACTCACGCACAACAGGGGGATTTTGCTCTTGCTTATTTTGCCGCATAAAAACACCCCTTTCATTTATAAAACAAAATGAAATAGGCATAAAACGGATGGCTGTTGGCACAGCTCCACGGGAGTTTCACCCCTCCGGCGGTCTGCCGGGGCCCTGCCCATTGCCTGCGACGCTTTGAACGCTCGGACTGTGGCTGCAAGGGAGTATCATTGTCCTGCCTGTATGTCTCCGCCCGCAAGCTGCCACGCTTGCTTTGCAGCCTGGGTGCTGATCGCTCGCCTTATCCCGTAGGGATAAGGGTCATGGCGCACCGGCTGTATGGCTCGGTACAGACAGAATGTATCCGTATGCCTTATGCTGCACCGCCGTTATCTTGCGGGCTTTCTTTGTCAAAGAGTAGCTACGGGCAACGGCATTTTAGAGTGCAGCGTGGAAAGGGAGAGAAACACGCAGGGCACCAAATTATGCCGGCAGTATCTTGAAGCCCGTTACGATACTGTGGATTAGCTTTGCTTCAAGCCTGAGCCGCATATCTTCATCAACGCACAGGTATTCGTTCCCGTATTCGTCTTTCAGCGGCCTCATGGCAAGGTAGCGGATATAGCCTTTGTAGTGATTGAGGACAGCGGCAAGCGCCTCACCGTCGCCCTCCATTGCTGCCTGAATAACAGGCAGAGGCAGGGCGTTCATATCTCCGGCCATTCAAATCCCTCCTTTTCCAAATACTCGCGCAGCTCTTTGAGCGTTTTAGCCCGCCGTTTGGATATGGCCTGACGAACTACGTTCATGTGCTCGCTGATTTCCCGGTCACTCATACCCAGGAAGTAGGACAACAGGATAACATCCCGCTTGTCCTCCGGCAGTTTTGCTATGGCCTCCGCCAGCAGATCGCCGGTCACGACCACGGGCTTTCCAAGCACTTCAAAAATATGTTCATTCTCAAAGGGCTTGTCTACCGTGGCTATCTGCGACAATTCGCCGGGCGTAAGCTCGCCCAGGGATTTTTCCCGGTCACGCTGCCTTGCGTACTCGTTATGTATACGCGCCGCCTCGTTCTTCAAAACCCTGGTACAGAAGCCGCCAAACTGGTTCTGAACACGTAGCTCTAAGGGGTCTTTCATTTTCTCACCCCCTTTCGCAACCGCAAAGGCGGGGTGATTTCCTCCCTTTCGCTGGAGTAATCACAGAGACCGGAAATCGGCAACCGTAAACAGGGAGAAACTTTATGAAAGTCTCCGGCAAGCGGAAAAGTCTGCTCAAACGCAAAATGCCCGGCTGAAAACAACTCAACCGGGCGAAAATATTACATGATATTACATTACCTATGCCATGCTTTAGAGTACAAGTATCGCTTGCGTGATACAGGCTTTTTTTGATAGACTACCTAACGGCGGCGGATCGTATAGAATTAAGGACATGGCGATACCTCCTCAATACCGCCATATCCTTAAAAAAGGGCGACTTTAATACACCCTCCGAAACTCCATTTTTTCAAAAGGAAAACGGCGGCTTTGATTTCTCAAAACCGCCGTTAGGCTACTCTATATTGTTTGGGGCATAACTATCCAGCCGCCGCAACAACGGTTTTTTTTATTTCCGTTGGGACGACCATCTGATTTTTAATCATATTGCTTCTCGAAAATCAAATCAACCTTTTTGATTTTACCGCTCTCTGCAATATCGGTTGGCAGAAAACCAATATATCGATACCCCTTTTTGGCATATTGGTCGATGATTTCTCTATGCTCACTGGATTTTGCCCCGAAAAGCTTATCAATCTTTACGTCCACATATTCATACTTATAGGACATCAATTCCGGCTCCTCTTCTTTTAATTTTGCATTTAGTAATTCTTCACTTGTTACCCCAAATATTTGTGCTATCCGGGGAATAGTGTCAATATCTGGGGATGAAAGTCCGCGTTCCCATTTGGATATTGCCTTGTCTGTAATGTTTAGCTTATCCGCCAAATCCTGCTGCGTCATACCAGCCTTTTTTCTGAGTTCGGAAATAATATTTCCTAAATCTCTCTGTGCCATTTTATTTCCTCCTGTCAAATTAATTATAGATTTTTAACATGTAGTTTCCAAGGAACAACCAGTTTATTGGACTCTACAAAGAGTTTAGATATGCGGTAGAATTTCTACTTGTCCGCATTTTCGCTATAATCAACGTTTGTTTTGTACCGTTCATCTCTGGGTTTTTCTGCGTCTTTCGGAACAATCCATGTATTGCCCATTTTTGCCGCACCCGGTATGCGTCCGGCATTGCAGTACTGCAAAACTCGCCTGTCCGATATGCTCCATTTAGCTGCAACATCTTTGATTGTAATATAATTCATGCAGACACCTCCATATAAATTATACTACGCCTGACCGAAGCTTGCAAACAAAACACGGCATAAAATGTGTAAATACATGGTATGTAATAACATTCATGTGTAGAAGCATGGCATATACAATATTATAGGGGTGATATTGTATATGCCAAAAGAAAAAATCAATCGACAACTGCCCTCCAGCTTTGCCAGTTTTGGGAAAGACTTAAAAGAGGCGCGGAATATTCTGAGATTATCCCGCCCTGCTTTAGCCGAAATGGTACACATGGATGATAGATATCTTGCCAATATTGAGAATAGCGGATATATACCGAGCTTGCCGCTCTTTCACGATTTAGCGACGACCTGTAATATGCCAGTGGAAAGATACTTTTATCCAGACAAAGAAACGCTGGAAAGCAAAGAGCATGAACGGCTCAAACTGAAATTGGCCTACTGCCCGGAAAAATATCTGCCGATGGTAGAAGCCATAATTAGTGAAGCTATCAAGATGGATGAAGCGGATGCAGAATAAAGATGCGCCGCTTCATTTTCATTGCAAGCTGCCTTAACAGGCGGCTTTTTTCTTTGTGCTCAGTAGCAAAAACAAGGTTTTGGGGATTACCTAAGTACGAAGGATAGTAGCGTAGCAAGCTGCCTTAACAGGCGGCTTTTTTCTTTGTGCTCAGTAGCAAAAACAAGGT
>ENA-UOOI01000855-UOOI01000855.1-fermentation-metagenome-genome-assembly--contig:-NODE-855-length-36314-cov-4.057531_pt1 | contig 36314 bp, 31 predicted proteins | sample MGYA00245779_ERZ724027 | MGnify/ENA primary metagenome ERZ724027 (study PRJEB28704, sample SAMN03018318) | fermentation metagenome | biome: anthropogenic terrestrial biome; feature: soil; material...
TTTTAAAAATGACTTTAAAAGACTGAAACTTTTTTCGCAATATTGCGGCATTTGGCGGAATATTCATCGGTCCGGTTTATGGTGTTTATACTACATTTGGATGAGACACTTGAATTAACATGGAGATCTATTCATTCGTTGGGTCCGTGCACTAAGCTAAGATCAATAAAAGCTATGATGTGAATTTTATAACAATTAGGACGTAGGTATAGGCACTTAATTTATAAAGCGGTATATTTGTTGGACATAGCTGCATATAATCCTAGTAAAAATCAAAAGGCGGTTCTATTATTTTATCTATTCTTCTCTAATTAATCTACTTTAAACGTTTGTAGTAGATTTCTATCAGTATTTTGCTTCCACTGCATTATCCCTATCTTACTTAGAACAATAAGAGGTCAACTTGCAAAAGTTAAGGATGGGGCATTTATAACAAGGCCGCACTGTAAGGAGGAGAGGCTATGATTGAAATTAAAATGGACTTACTTCAGACGATTGGATTGGCTGGACTTTCCTTAATCGTAGGTTACTGGTTAAAGAAAAGATGGCTAAAGAGACTAACTATCCCGGCTGCCGTTATTGGAGGGCTGATCTTTGCTATTATCAATACGATTTTTTATCAATTAGGAATCGGATATATCACGGTGAACACAGGGTTAAATGACTTCTTTATGGTTCTCTATTTTACAACGATTGGTTTAGGTGCGAGTATAAAGAATAGTCGGGGCCTGGGGAAAAGTATAGTAATGCTATTAGGCTTAACCATTATTGCTATCTTTGTCCAGAATTTTGTAGCCGTGGGCATAGGAAAGATGTTTGGCGTGGATAGCTTGGTTGCTCTCATGATGGGATCTCCAGCTTTAGTCGGAGGGCCGGGTTGTGTTGCTGCCATTGCGCCAGCCGTTGAAAAGATGGGATACTCTCAGGCGATGACGGCAGGAATGATCTCGGCAACAATTGGAATCAGTGCAGGAGGTCTTTTAGCAGGTCCGATCGGATCTCGGATCATCGAACGTCATAAATTATCAACAATGACGAATGCTAAAACTTATGAACAAGAGGCGGCCAAGTCAGACAAAGATTCTGCCATTATGGGAAAGACAGATGTCTTTAATACTATGATGATTATCTTGGTTTGTATGTTTTTTGGTTCATTCATCACACGGGCTATTAACTCTTTTATGGGTATTTTCATGGATAATATTTCATTTCCAGTTGTGTTAGGTCCCATGATACTGGGTTTTGTTTTTCGCTATATATCAGATAAAAAAGAAAATGACCTGGTGTCTGTGGACGGTGTGGACGTTGTCGCAGATGTGTCATTAGATTTGTTTTTGGGATTAACGATTATTAATCTGCAGTTTTGGACTATTTTTGAAATAGCGGTTCCCATGATAGTCATTCTCGTGGCTGGAATTATTATAACCTTGCTTTTTGCTTATTTTATTATCTACTATGCAATGGGCAGAAATTATGATGCCGCTGTTATGTCGGCTGGATTCGTGGGGTATGGCTGTGGAACTACATCGAATGCGATGTCTGGCATGCGCGAGGTCACAAATAAGTATGGACCAAGTCCAAAATCGTTTTTGACAACATCCATAATTTGTGGGGTTTTCCTGGATTTTGCCAATGTTTTGCTCGTTTTCATTACCATGGGGTTACTGAATTAACATGTTGATGTTCTTAGTTGAAAAATGACACAATAAATAAAAAGGGGAGGTGATTTTAGATGAAAACAGGACTTTTAGTTGATTCATCGGATAATGTTGTAGTTGCCACTGAAACTATTCAGGCGGGAGAAAAAATTAAAGTAGGCAGTGAGGTTATAGTTGCGAATCAGCAGATACCCATTGGCCATAAAGCAGCAATTAAGGAAATAAAAAAAAATGAATATATATATAAATATGGTGTGCCAATAGGATTAGCCAATATGGATATTCAAAAAGGAGATTATATTCATACGCATAATATAACAGATGTGACGGAAGATTTGTGTAAAAGCTACATTGCAGCATTTATGAAGGAGGATTAGAGGATGGATCATTTCTTGGGTTATTTACGTTCGGATGGTTCTGTTGGCATACGCAATTACATATTAGTTGTATCCACAGTACAATGTGCGAATAATGTTGCTATACGCATTGCTGAAAAAACAAATGCGATATCAATTACCCATGATTTTGGCTGTATGGAATCCGAAGAAAATTCGAATAGGACGAACCTTGGTTTAAAAAAGGCATGTGAAAATCCAAATGTATATGGAGTAATTATCGTTGGATTGGGCTGTGAACAAATTGATGCAAATAAAATGTATGATCATGTTAAGAAACTCCCTAAACCTGCATATAAAGTTTTGATTCAAGAGGAAGGCGGACCAAAACAGTCAATTGCGAAAGGGATAGAATATGCCGGTATACTAGAAAAAGAATTAAGCCTGCAACAAAGAGATTCGTTTGGAGCAGAAAAACTTACAGTTGGCGTTCAGTGCGGTGGTTCCGATTGGACAACTGCACTTGCGGGTAATTCGGTTATAGGTGCAATGACCGATTTGATTGTCAAAAATGGTGGAACGGTATTGATGTCGGAAGTTGTTGGATTTCCGGGCAGTGAACATGTGGTGGCGAAAAGGGCTGTAAGTAAAGAGGTGGGTATCGATATCTTAAACATGGTTACCGAATTGAGAGAAGATTTTATCAGCAAGAATGGACAGACCATAGAAGAGGTGAATCCCACTCCCGGAAATAAAGCCGGGGGAATAACAACATTAGTCGAAAAATCAATGGGAAATGTTAAGAAAATGGGTTCAGCACCGGTTCAAGGCATTATTCAGGTAGGAGAGAAAGTACCTCATCCGGGGTTATGGATCTTAGACTGCAGAGCGCAGGGGCCCGACTCGTTTGTAACCACAGCTTTTGCCATGTCCGGAGCACAAATAACAGCTTTTAGTACAGGAAGAGGTTCTCCTCTTGGCAATGCAGTTATGCCATTAGTAAAGATAACAGGAAATCCAGAAACTTATCAATCATTAAATAGTATCATGGATTTTAATGCCGGAAGAGTAATTCTCGGAGAGAAAATTGATCTGGTTGGAGAAGACCTATATAAGAAAATAATTGAGACTGCAAATGGAATTACAACAAAATCTGAAGATAACAGAAACTTTGATTACACGATTCCACGTGATATTAGATCGTGAAAAGGTGTTTGGAAATCTGCGATAAGGAGAGAGTGCTTATGAAAGAAGAATTACTTTCTATATTAGTTTCAGAGGTAAAGCCTGCCTTAGGGTGTACGGGTCCTACCTCGGTATCCTATGCGGTTAGTGTGGCAAAGGATGCCATTGGCGGCAAGGTAAGAAATGTTCGATTCATCGTAGATCGGGATACCTACAAGAATTCGATAGCTGTAGGCATACCGGGGATCTCCGAGAGGGGAGTTGTCATTGCCGCTGCACTTGGCGCTGTATGCGGGCGGTCCAAAGCAAAACTAGAGGTGTTAAAAGATGTCACACCACAAGATGAAATAGATGCAAAAAAATTAGTGAACGATGGGAAAGTTGAATTAAAGATTGACTGGGATATCAAAGGAGTCGGTTTATATATAGAGGCATTCGTAGAAACAGAGAACGGCACAGGCCATGCGATTGTTGCTAAAACACATACAAATGTAATCCTGATTGAAACTAATCGCAATGTACTGTATAAAAGTCAGGAAAATGATATCAATGATGTGCTTGACGAATCGAAGGATAGGATTAATCAGTATACAGTAAAGGATTTCTATGAATTCGCGAGGGAAGTACCGATTGAAAAATTATATTTTTTGAAAGAAGCCATAGAGTTCAACAATAAACTATCTGAAACGGGACTCAAGGAGAATCTGGGGAAGGGGTTTGGAAATGCCTATCTAAGAATAAAAGAAGGCAGTAATATTTATATGAAAGCGAAAGCGTATACTGCTGCAGCTTCAGATGCCAGAATGGCCGGTGAAAATTTATCAGCAATGAGTTGTGCAAGCAGTGGGAATGTTGGAATAACTGCATCAATACCACTTTATATTGTTGCACAAGAACAGGGAAGCAGTGAAGAATTACTTTTGAGAGCTTTAAGCCTGAGTTTTTTACTGACAATTTTTATTAAGAATCAAATTGGGAGACTGTCTGCTATGTGTGCATGTGCTATCGCAGCATCTATTGGTGTTGGCGCCGGTGTTGTGGTTCTTTCAGAGGGAACCTTCGAAGAAGTGGAGGCAACGATTAAAAATATAGTAGGAAGTATTGGCGGAATCCTCTGTGACGGAGCAAAATTGGGATGTGCTCTAAAATTGTCGAATGCGATAGGTACAGCAATTGAATCTGCCTATTTGGCAATGGAAGGGGCAGGTATTCCTGCCGGAGACGGTTTAGTCTGTGACACTGCTGATGAGACTTTAAGAATGTTGGGAAGAATTGCAAAGAATGGAATGGCAGAGACGGATAAAATTGTCTGTAAAGAAATTATCCAAAGAGAAACTCAATAGCTTTTTATTATATGCCCCGTATAAATCCTATACGGGGCATTATCATGCCGGGATAAGAGACTAATTTAAATTTGCTCAAAAAAAGAGATCAAATTTGTAGAAAAGATAGAAAATTATTTTATGGATAGACATTTGAGATAGTAAGTGTTACTCTATAATAGAAATTTAATCGCGATTAAAACATGTATAAATTAAAGGAAGGAGGATGGGATTATAATCAAAGAACCAAGATCTACTGGCACATTATTCTTATAGGTTGTATGATAATGGTAAGAATATATATTCAAAGGAAGGGTGCTGATCATGGCAAAGGAAAAGCAAATTAAACAAGAATACATCAACATAGCTTATCAAATATTAGCTGAAGAAGGATATGAAGCAGTCACTGTCAGGAGACTGGCAAAGGAGACTGGGAGAAATACCGCGTCTCTTTACTATTATTTTGACAGTTTGAGTTATTTGATTTCGATTGCATCCGTCCGTTATCTGATGCAGTATTATGATACTCTTTCCAATGTTATAGACCAGCATTATAAAGCACTTGAGGTTGATCTTCAATCTTGGGTATGTTTAGCATGGTATGCTTTTCACAATGTTCCGATATATGAGAATTTTTTTCTCTATGATATCGAATTAAGTGAAAAAGCTCTTTATGAATATCTAGAGCTTTTTCCAGAGGAGAGAAGTCTTATTGATAATTATTTTATGAACAACATATTGCTTTCACTTGATATCAAAGCAAGAGAAAAAGAAACGTTATTATTAGCAGTTAAAGAGGGAACTATCGCTTTGAACGATGTGGATTTTCTTGTGAATACGGACTACTATATCTTCTGCGGAATGATGAATGAACTCCGATTCACTTATAAAGATGAGAAAGTTGTACATGCTGTAATGGAAAAATATGCGTCAATCATGACTGATTTATTTCAAAGAATAATGCTGCCGGGAAATTCAATACTTGGCTGTCACCTGGAAACGATCAGCAAGTAATACAATTTTGGTGCTATTATGCACGATTATGTTATTTGCTGAAGAATGTATTGTGATGGGAGAAGAAGAATATGTCTTCAAAAACAGCAAAGAAACATAATCGCTATGTGGTACTAATTGTCTTATGTATCTGTGAAGCGATGTATTTATTGCCTTACTTGCGCTGGACTTTTTACGATCCAATGAAAGAAGGATTTGGGTTCACCAACAGTCAGTTGGCATCGTTAAGTAGTATTTTTGGTCTAATATCTCTATTTGGATATCTGGTTGGAGGACCTATTTGTGATCGATTTTCGCCCAGAAAACTTTTAACTACGGCATTTTTACTAACAGCAATCGGTGGATTTTGGTTTGCTGCGTATCCGCCTTACTGGGCCTGTGTAATAATTTATATTATGTGGGGGTTTGCTACGGCTGTTCTCTTATGGGATTGTATGATCAGGGTAACTCGTTCTCTTGCTTCGAGTGAAGAACAAGGCTTGTTTTTTGGATTACTTGAAGGGGGAAGAGGTGCTGTTGATACAGTCACATCTTTTGCGACCGTTGCTTTGTTTACTGCTTTAGGCAGCAGCATAGCCAGCCTGCGTCAGGTCATATTGGTCATTTCTATTCTTTGTCTTATTGGATCAGTATTAGTAATGATCTTTATAAGCGACGAAATTCCCGGTTCTGGAGATGATGCGAAAATTAATATTCATGAAATACTGGCGGTTTTGAAATTGCCTGCAGTATGGCTGATTTCACTTGTTATTCTTTGCAATTATGCTATTTATACAGGAGGTACCTATCTTACTTCCTATCTTACTGATATTATGGGAGTTTCAGTAGGGGTATCGGCGGTTGTCGCAGTGTTTAGAAACTTTGTCCTTATGATGTTAGGAGGTCCAATTGGCGGATTTCTTGCCAAACGCTTTTCAATATCAAGAGTGATTGTTGCATGTTTTGTATTTATATTAGCGGCAACAGGCATATTTATAGTTTTACCTACCGGATCTGTTGCGTTATCTGTAGTTATGATGATGGCTCTTTATTTGGGGCTGTTTTTCATGAGAGGTATTTATTTTGGAACCGTGGATCAAGCACAGATTCCAATGAAAGTGACTGGAACCGCTGTTGGTATCATTTCACTGGTAGGGTTCTTCCCGGAAGTCTTTATGAATACGATTTCTGGTCATTTGCTTGATGCTTATCCCGGATTTGACGGCTATCATTATTTGTTTATTATTTTATTTGCGTTTTCAGTTGTAGGTTTAATAGCATCTTTGTATTTACAGCGAAATATTAAAAAGGATGAGACAAAGAAGATATAACTGTAACTCTATGAACTCAGATATTCCTATGATGTGAAAGGAAAAGATATGAAGAATAAAAATGCACAGGCTATTCATGATAAATCAATGGAACTACTTCAAACGGTAGGAACGCGATTTCTCCACCCTGAAGCAATCGAGATCCTGAAAAAACATGGGGTGAAGGTGGATGGAAATATCGCTTATTTCACCGAAGATGAAATTATGAAATGTGTTGAGATGGCCCCATCAAAATTCAAAATATATGCAAGAAATTCCAAATTTGATATAGAGCCGGGCAGTGGGCATACTTATATTGGACCGATGATGGGTGGTATCAAAGTGCTTAAAAAGGATGGCACATTACGTACCACGACTGTAGATGATGTGATTAAGACAGATAAAATTGTTGAATACAATGATCGATATCATGTGAATGGTGGTGGTATTTGTACTCCTAATGATATTCCGGAAGATCAATTTATGCTGTTCGAACTATATGCGGGATTAATGCTGTCATCTAAGATTCCGCCGGATGTCAGTGGAAATTACCATACCATGGAGCTTTGTTATGATGTAATAGCTGCAGCTTTTGGATGTTCAAAGGAACAATTAAGAGAAAAGCCGAGAATATTGGCAGGCATGAATGTAAATTCGCCGCTTGTGGTAGACACAATTATGACAGAGACAATGTTTACAAATTTGAAATACCGCCAGCCTTGCTATATTGCACCGGCTGCAATGGGTGGTTCTACAGCTCCAATTACAGCAGAGGGCACCATTGTGCAAAATAATGCAGAGGTCTTGTCCACATTGGCTCTTGCGCAGATGTATGAACCTGGGGCGCCTGTATTATATGGATCTCAGTCTACTGCAGCAGATATGAGAACTTTGGCTATTGCTATCGGGGCTCCTGAATCAGCATTATGTTATAAGTATGCCGGTATTATGGGGAAATTTTACGAACTTCCCGTTCGTTCCGGTGGATTAATGACTGATGCAAAGAAATGTGATGTCCAGGCCGGGTATGAACCAATGTTGTCATTTCTCGCCTGTGAACAGAATGGTGTTGATGTAGTTCTTCAGGGAGCGGGAGTCCTTGACGCATATCTTACTTTTTCATATGAAAAGCTTATATCTGATTTTCAGATTGTGGACTATGTCGATGCTTATCTAAAGGATATTGATGTTAATGATGAAACGGTTCCGATGGAAGACATGCAGGAAATAGGACATGACAGTTCTTTTATCACTGCAGACAGCACGCTGGAATATATGCGTACTGCAATACTGGATCCGATAATCAGTGTCAGAGGTCCGAAACCGCAGGACACCCTTGAGAAAAATATGGATGCTCTGATTCAAAAAGCTCTGGATGAATACCATTCTCCGGATATTCCAAAGGAATGTATGGATAATATGAAAAAAATTGTCCTTGACTATGGTATCGATGAGTCTTATGTAAAGAAGATCGAGAACGCAAGGGTGTTATAACATCGGAGTGTGATATCCCCCTTACTCCAAATCAGAAATCAAAGCGTCCTTACAATTTTTGGCATATCTTCCGGGTGAACATCCGGCATTTTTTTGAAATGTTTTTATAAAATGAGCGTAGTCTTTGAATCCACTTTCAAAGCAGGCTGTTGTGACAGAAGACCCCTGACATAACAGCCTTTTTGAGTACTGAATTCTTCTGCTTATTATGTAATTCCAAAGGGATGTTCCAGTGTAGTCTTTAAATATGTGTGAGATTCTTGAGGCACTGAGGTTTAAATGTTCAGCAATTGAATGAACTGAAATATCTTCAGACAAATTATCATTAATGTACTTAAAAGTATCTCGTATGACTTTAGGCGAGATATCTGTTAAAAATCCATTGTTTGTTTCAGTGACAGAATTTGCGAGCAGAAGAATCATAGTGATGCAGGTTTTGACTTTTATATCATATCCAAATTCTTTTTCCTTCATTGATTTTATAATCGTATCTACATGTGTTTCATATTCTTCCATCTGTTGAGCATTTAAGTGATAATGGGGCAGACCTTTGGGAAAAGCATAAAAACACTTCAACAAATCAGTTTGGTCTGTGGAAAGTTTTTCAATATAACTCTTTTCGATATGTAATGGCAATCTCTCATAGGGTGAGTTATCTTTTGTAAAAAACCCATGAATACTATTTGGCGGTATAAATGTGAGATCACCTGGCCGCAGAGAATAGGTTGAACCGTCGATAAAATAATCTATGTTTCCTGATTTAAACAACATAAGTTCATATGCATTATTATGAAGATGCAATGTCCTCTCATACTTTTTGCAAGAGTATCGATGAACAGCAGCGAATTGGTCAATTGGTTCAATCATTACATTATCCATACGAATTGCTCCTCACATATTTAATAAAGAATATCGAAGTTTACTAGTAATAATAATCAAAGAAGAAAAATGGACAGTATGCTATAGCAGAATATGACATAAATATAGCATAAAAAACAATAATTGTAAACTCTATTTGCTGTAAAATTGACAACTATATAGATAATGTTCCTACTCAACATTGTTTGTTCAGAAAGGAGTTGCATTTTATGAAGATATCTTTACAAAACAGAGGAGATGCGATTCAAGTTTTTTTAGATATGATTCGGCCTTTGAAACCATTTTATAGTGAGCATCATGCTTTTTTGCATTTAGGGGATACCGGTGTTCATTATGGAGAAAAATCAGCAGAGATGGAGGGATTTGCCCGAATATTATGGGGGTTAGGACCGTTATGGTCAGCTGATAATACAAATTTACCCTTAGCTGTCCAAGAAGAAATTTCAGATTGGCTGACACTATATCGCGACGGGATTGTTCATGGAACATCTCCCGAAGATAAAGAATATTGGGGAGATATTTTTGATTATGATCAAAAGATGGTAGAGGTGTCAGCTATTTCTTTTTCAATCGCATTAAACAGAAAAGAACTCTGGGATCCATTAACAGAGAATGAGAAAAGAAATCTTTACAACTGGCTAGACGGAATGAACCAGCATGAGATGCCTGATAATAATTGGCGCTATTTCCGTATTATGACGAATATGATGTTTCGCCTTCTGGGATTACCCTGGTCAAAGGAACGGATGGAAGAAGACTTTGATTTGATCGATAGTTTTTATATTGATGAGGGTTGGTACTGTGACGGAACACCGACCCAGATTGATTATTATGTGGCATTTGCAATTCATCATTATGGATTGATTTATTCGAAACTGATGTATGAGATTGATCCAGAACGATGTAATGTTTTAAAAGAGAGAAGCAAAAAGTTCTTTTATGATTTTGTTTATTGGTTTTCTAATAATGGTGAAGAGATTCCATTTGGAAGAAGTTTAACTTATCGATTTGCACACAGTGCCCCATTTGCTGCCATGGCATATGCTGATCTGGATCTTGATTATGGTGTTTTAAAGAATCTTGTTTTAAGAAATTTGGAGTCATGGATGAAACGTCCCATTTTTGATAAAGCAGGCGTTTTAACTATAGGATATGGATATCCTAATTTATTCATGAGTGAAAATTATAATGGGTGCGGTTCCCCATACTGGTGTAACAAGGTCTTTCTGATTCTTGCTCTACATGAAGACCATCCATTCTGGAAAGCGCAGCCGAAACAGTTTCAGTATAAACCTAAAAAAAATTTGAAATATCCGCATATGATTGTGACACATGATAAATATGATCATGCCTTGGCGTATGTCACTGGTCAGTATTTGCAAGGTGATCATGGCCAGGGAAGAGCAAAATATGAGAAATTTGTGTATTCGAATCAACTGGGATTTAGTATTCAAAGAGGGACCACCCTTGAAGAGGGAGGATTTGACAGTACATTAGCTGTATCAGTAAAGGGTGAAAATCGCTACTGTGTACGACATGGTCTGGATGAATTCTACGTGGACGAAGAAAAGGTCTACAGCAAGTACCATCTGATTACTGGTGTTAGCGTGGAAAGCACGATAATCCCATGCTTATCATGGCATGTTAGAATTCACAAGATTTATAATGAAATACCGATTGATATTGCAGAGGGAGGATTTTCGCTGCCTCAGGAGCGTTGTTTTCAAGTGGCCAAAGGCAACACAACAGGTCGCTTTGATCCTGATGATGTAACAATCAATGGAAATACACTAGTGGCTGGTTTTCCCTGGGGAACAAGCTGCATTGCCAGTGAAACGGGACTAACCCCGGTACTGATATATTCAATGCCAAATACAAATCTTTTTTATAATTTAACGGTTATTCCAATGGTTTGTGCAACACTGGAACCAGGGGTACACTTAATTGTGGATAGCGTATGCGGAGATATTCATGAAGAGAAAGAAAAACTTTTAGCGAAAAAGCCCAGGGTTGAAATAACAGATGAGTGTATAAATATCGGTTATGAAGAGAAGGAATTGTCTGTCAAAACTGGCAGTTCAAACTAATAAGGAGGAAAAAAACATGAATAAAAAAAGGGTAGGAATCGCTTTATTTGCCGGTGTATTATCAATTGGGATGCTTTCCGGATGCGGTGATGAGAAAAAGGATGCTAAAGGTGGAAAAACAGACCTGAAGGTGGCTATCTGGGATTATTCGACAACCGAATATTATAAGACAATGTTTGATGCATTTACAAAGAAAAACCCGGATATCAACATCGAGGTAGTAGAGTTTTCTGCAGATGAATATGACAATACGGTGACAACACAACTTGGGGGAAAGCAAGACTTTGACGTAGTATTTACAAAAGGTACTCCTGCATTAAGTGGTCTTATTGCTCAGGGACATGTCATTTCTCTGGATGATTATATCAAAAATGATTCAGATTTCAACAAAGATAATTATCTGGGCTTAATTGATCAGCTGACAATGGATGACAAAGTATATGGTGTGCCTTTCCGAAAAGACAATAATTTGCTTTTCTATAACAAAGACCTTTTTGATAAAGCGGATGTTCCGTATCCTGAAGATGGTATGAACATGAAAGAGTATCATGAATTGGCGGAGAAAATGACGAGTGGTACTGGCAATGACAAAGTGTATGGTGCACATTTTCATACATGGGCCAGCAATGTTTACGATTTGGCAAGACGTCCGGAGGCTTTTGATCAACTTGACACGGATACTTATGATAATTTGAAACCTTACTATGATGAGGTACTTGCTATGCAAGATGAGGGGGCTATACAAGATTATGGTGCACTTAAGTCATCGAATATTCATTATTCAGGTGTCTTTTATAATCAACAGACATCAATGATAACGATTGGTACCTGGTTTATCAATAACCTGTTGGAAAATGTTACCGACTTTAATTGGGGAGTTTGCAGTACTCCAAATAATGAAGGCATGGGAAAGGATAACGCTGTAGGAGGTGTAACACCTGTTTCCATAGGAGCATATGCGAAACATCCGGATGAAGCATGGAAATTTATTAGTTATATCTGCGGAGAGGAAGGAGCAGAGGTAATTGCAAAGACCGGAATCCTTCCAGGATACAATTCTGATAAAATAAATCAGATATTCGATGATCTTCCGAAGACATATGAAAATGCTCCTGAAAATTTATCAAATTATATAGACGTTGATAAATATGTGATTGAACAGAGAATGGATCCTAAAATCAAAGACATTGAAAATATTTTAACTGAGGAGCACAGTGAGATTATGACAAAGAGTATCAGTGTCGATGAAGGAGTCAAGAAGATGAAAGAAAGAGTATCAGAGCTTCAGCAGAATTAATTGCTTATATAAGTGTCCCTGGCTGGTTCTATGGCCAGGGAACAGGGAAAGGAGCAGATTATGAAGAAAAAAAATCTAGTTGCATATTCATTTATTCTTCCGAATCTATTAGGATTCTTTGTGTTTACATTTATCCCAATTATATTTTCACTTCTCCTGAGTTTTTGCGAATGGGATTCTGGAAATCCTATAAAATTCGTGGGACTCGATAATTTTGTTACAATGTTTACAAAAGATAAGAGTTTTTGGATTTCCTTAAAAAACACGTTGTACTATACAGTAGTAACTGTTCCTGTAACTTTGGTATTATCTCTTTTTCTGGCGATTTTAATGAATAAACCAATCAAAGGAAGAAATTTTTTTCGATCGGTATTGTTTTTTCCATATGTGGCATCATTGGTTGCAGTTGCAGTCGTATGGATGGCGTTATTTAATCCTGACAGAGGTCCAATTAACGGTATTCTTATGGCTTTGGGGGTTAATAATCCACCTAGGTGGGCGGCCTCAACAACCTGGGCTATGCCCACTATCATTGGTCTCACCGTATGGAAAGGCATGGGTTATTACATGATTGTATATCTGGCTGCACTTCAGGGAGTTCCGAAAGAATTGTATGAAGCGGCAGCGCTGGATGGAGCAAGTGGATGGCAGCAGTTTCGAAATGTGACTTGGCCAAATGTCACTCCCACTACTTTTTTTATTCTCATGATGCTTTTGGTTTCAGCATTTAAGTCGTATGATACGATGTATATAACGACTCAGGGGGGACCTGGTGAAGCGACAAAAGTTCTTGCTTACCATATCTATAATAGTGCATTTGTAAGTTCTAAATTTGGATACGCAAGTGCATTGTCTATGGTTTTATTTGTTATTGTAATGGTGGTTACATTGATTCAGTTTAAGGGAGAAAAGCGGTTTACAAACTATTTGTAAAGGAGCATGTCACATGGAAAATACGAAGAAAACTGCCGGAACACGGATTAAAAAAGCATTTATTTATCTGGCACTTATTGTTATGGCACTCATTATGTTAATTCCTTTTGCATGGATGATCTCTGCTTCATTAAAGCTAGAAAAAGATGTCTTTTCTTTCCCCATTCAGTGGATTCCAAAAGACCCTCAGTGGAGTAATTATGCAATCATATGGAAAAAAGTGCCCTTACTTACAGGCTTTTTAAACACAACAAAATTAACAGTATGCACAACGATATTACAGCTGATTACATCGAGTCTTGCTGCATACGCCTTTGCAAAACTTGAATTTAAAGGCAGGGATACTATTTTCATGATGTATGTGATGACAATAGCGATTCCCTGGCAGGTGTATATGGTTCCTCAATATAAACTAATGACTTGGCTTTCGCTTACAGATAGTCATCTGGGAATTATTTTGATGCATGCGTTTACTGCAATGGGAGTGTTTCTTATGAGACAATTTTTCATGGGAATTCCCAATGAATTGCTTGAGGCAGCTAGAATTGATGGGTTGAGTGAATATGGAATTTGGGCGAGGATTATGCTTCCCTTGTCTAAACCGGCTATTGCTACGCTTTGTATCACGTCATTTACTTTTGAGTGGAATGATTTTATGGGCCCTTTAATTTACTTATCTACGCAGTCAAAAAAGACGATACAATTAATGCTGCGTATGTTTAACACGCAATATTCCTCAAACTATGCTCAGATCATGGCAGCGGCAACAGTCGCACTAATCCCGGTATTGATCATATTCGTACTGTTGCAAAGATATTTTGTGGAGGGAGTTGCCACTTCAGGCATAAAGGGATGAAAATAGATTTTACAATCGTATGATAGGAAAGAGGTGCAATGTGATCAGAACATTTTCAACAAATAACATTCGAAAAACTACCGAACTCAGTGACAGTCTGTGGCAGTTTTCACCCTGCAGCGGCGAAAGAAAAGGAGAAAATATTGAGATATCTGTTCCGTGCTGTTGGGAGACAATTCCAGGATTTGAGTCATACCGTGGAGAAGGAATCTTTACTAAGAAGTTTCATGCAGGCGGCAATGTCAGGATGATGTTTAAGGGCGTCAGTCACACTGCTATTGTATCTGTAGATGGCAGAATGATTGGTGAGCACTATAATGCATATACCCCGTTTTCCTGTGTTTTCAAAGGCATGGAAGAAGGAGAGCACGAACTCTCTGTCCGGGCAAGCAATTCTTTTAGTGAAGAAAGTGCTCTTCATGTGCCAAATGATTACATGAGTTACGGTGGCATCACACGTGGAGTTGTCATGGAGATGGTCAGAGAGGAATACATAGACTGGATTCATGTGATACCTAAAAAGGAAAGTGGAGGATGGAACGCAGAGGTTTATGCAAAAGTCGTTAACTTATCGGACATAAACAGAAAAATTAAATTGAATCTTGTAATTGATGGGGGCTTTCATGATTCTAAAGAAGTTGTATTTGATGAATTCGGGGAAGCCGTAGTGCATGTGGATTTTCATATTCGGGATAAAGATGTAAAGGTATGGGACATCATCAACCCGAATCTTTGTGGAATTCGGGCCGAACTATCTGATGAAGATGGAATATTTGATGACTTGAATGATCGTTTCGGATTCCGTGAAATTCAGATTTCCGGAAAAAATATTCTTTTAAATGGACGAAAGTTGAGAATAAAAGGAATTTGTCGCCATGAAGATCATCCGATGTTTGGATGTGCCCTTCCGTTTGCCGCAATGCAGCAGGATATTCAGATGCTTAAAGATCTGGGCGCAAACTCAATACGTACGTCACATTATCCAAATGACGAATTGTTTTTGGATCTATGCGATGAACAGGGGATTCTTGTGTGGGAAGAGAATCATGCAAGAGGCCTGTCAGTGGAACAGATGTTAAATCCTAGGTTTGAATCACAGGCAGAAGCCTGTATCAGAGAAATGATCACAGCACATATGAATCATCCAAGTATCTATATCTGGGGTATTCTGAATGAATGTGCCAGCGATACAAAATATGGATATCAATGCTATAAGAAGCAATATGATCTGATCAAAGAATTAGATCCATCCAGACCACGCTCCTCTGCCAGCTGCAAGTTTAAGACGGATCTCTGTTTTGGATTACCAGAAGTAGTCTCGTATAATTTGTATCCGGAGTGGTATCATGATACGCCATCGAGAGAATATGTTGACGAAATTTATAACTGGGTACAGCAAGAAAGTGATGGATCTGGAAAGCCATTTCTTGTCACAGAGATTGGAGCAGGAGCAATCTATGGATTCCGATCACAAACTCTGTGTAAGTGGTCTGAAGAATATCAAAGAATTGCTCTGGAACATCAGATGAAAGCAGTTTTGGATCAGGAGGGCTGCAGTGGAATATATATCTGGCAGTACTGCGATGTCAGAATCAGCGGTGAGTGGTTCAGCAGCCGCCCCAGGACAATGAACAATAAAGGGGTCGTGGATGAATACAGAAGACCAAAACTGGCTTATGATAAAGTGAGGGAAATCCTGCATTCATATTCTGACTATCGGTAGTATGCTGCAGAGATGGAAATAACAGATATGATTTAAGATATGACAAACATAGATATCATGATGGAGTAGGGAGCCCCCATGTTTTTGATGAAAACGTGGGGGTCATTTCGTCTGTACATTGACAAGTATGTATCATGCAAAATGATGTTGGGGTAAAAAGTAATTTGATCCCCATGATGCACGGATCACTGTGATAGAAACTTGATATAATTTCACAAAATTGTGTTCATAAAACTAGTTAATCCTTACAACAAGATACAAGATAAAGAAACTGAGACTTCTATATTGTTTACAATTGAATTAATATATAGATATCAGGAAATAAAAACATACAAAATAAGATGGATTTCAAGAAGGAGGATGAAAGAATGTTTAAAGAGATAGCCAGTAAAGTTACGGTCGAAAGGCTCCGCGATATTACCCCTTATCATCGGGCGAAGGATCGCTTTGAATGGGAGGAGCTGCCAGAAGATCTGAGGAAACAGTTGATAAAGGATGGGGAGGACTATATAGATTTTATATTTGTAGTTCTTCCGGCAGTTCGCTATATGGATTTCAGTCGAGATGGAAATCGATCAAGATTCGAGGCAGTGTATTTTGAGAGAAGGAGAGCGTTGAATGCTCTTGTATTGGCGGAATGTGTTGAGCATGAAGGGCGTTTTATGGAACAGATTATCAACGGTGTAATTGCAATCTGTGAGGAATCAGGATGGCAGCTTCCCGCACATAACAACTATCCTCCACAGGATGATCTGCTTGGTCTTCCCAATACAAAGAGACCCCTCCTGGATCTTTTTGCATGTGAGACAGGTGAGCAGCTTGCAGCAGTCATATATTTACTTGATGATGAGTTGAATCAGGAATCCCCACTTATCAGAAAACGTGTATCAGAAGAGATAGAAACTCGAATTATTCAGCCATACTTGAATGATTATTTTCGCTGGATGGGAGGAAAAGGGGTACCGGTGAATAACTGGACTCCATGGTGCACGCAGAATGTTCTTTTGGCATCTATGCTTCCAGGTATGTCGACTTCACTGCAAAAAGAAATGATTCTCAAAAAGGCAGCTTCAAGTCTAGATGATTTTTTGGACAGTTACGGAGAGGATGGATGCTGCAACGAAGGCGTTGGATACTTCAGAGCATCTGGTTTGTGTCTGTTTCAGGCGATTGAGATTTTGAATATGGCCACTGATGACTCTTTTGAATCTATTTATCAGGTTTCAAAGATTAAAAATATTGCTGAGTATAGTATGAATATGCATATTGCAGATAGTTTTTATGCAAACTTTTCGGATTGTTCTCCAACCCCCGGGCGTTCCGGAGTAAGGGAATTCCTTTATGGGAAGAGAACTGGAAATCAGGAACTGATGCAGTTTGCAGCCGATGACCACAGAAAAGAAACCGAAATCACAATGAAGGCATCTGAGAATTTATATTATCGGCTTCAGGCAGCTTTTACTGAACAGGAAATCAGGGATTTTGATCTCAAGAGGCCTGCAAGAACTAAAGATATTTATTATGATAGCGTTGGAATCTTAATAGCCAGAGATGAGAAGCTGTTTCTTGCCGTAAAGGCAGGATGTAACGATGACAGTCATAATCATAACGATACTGGAAGCATTACTGTGTATAAGAATGGAAAACCAGTTTTGATAGATGTCGGAGTGGAGACCTATTCGAGAAAAACATTTTCTGAAAAACGTTATGAGATCTGGACCATGCAGTCGATCTATCATAATGTTGTAAATTTCGGTGGAACAGGACAGCTTCCGGGAAGAGATCGAAAAGCTGTAGTAGATCATGTGATGTTAAACGACAAGACAGCTGAGATTTCTATGGAACTTTCATCTTGCTATCTGAAAGGAGATATAGACAGATATACAAGGACAGTTACTTTTGATAAAGGAAATCAGATTAAAGTTGTGGATCAGTGTAGTCCAAAGGAATCAGAGGCAGTACTTACGCTTATGACACTGAAAAAACCAGAGGTTTTGTCAAATGGAGATTCAGGGAAGAAACAGCTGGCGGTCAATGATTCTGTTATTCCTATCAAGGATGTCAAGTCCCTGGATACGGAAACGATTGATTTAGTCGATCCAAAACTACAGGCAGAGTGGGGAGATAGGATTTATAGAACAGTGATTCGGTTGAAAGACGGACGCTGTACTTTTTATGTTGAATAAGAACATGTGTAAAGGAGCTGTTTTAATATAAAGAGAGGGATTACATTATGGGGAAAAGAAAATGGAACATCATACTTGGAACAATGATATTGGGGTTTGGTCTTATCTTAACGGGATGTGGAGAAAAGCAAAAAAAGTCAACTGACACAGGAGATCAGAATTCGGAGAAAAAGTTGACGGTTGCAATACAAACCAGTAGTTTTGTTACTGATTATGAGGATAATTTTTTTACAAAATATCTGGAGAAGAAAACAGGAATTGATTTGACCTTTTATCAGATGCCTGCCGATGCATCTGAATTTCGCACAAAAGTTTCTCTGATGGTGACAAATGGAGAGGAAATGCCAGATGTAATTATCTGTGATAACTGTCTTACGCCAGAGACAATACTCGATTATGGGTCGAAAGGGGCATTCATCCCCTTAAATGATTACATATATGATGAAAAGAAATCCCCAAATTTCAATAAGATTCCAAAGGAAGATCAAGATGTTATTCTTCAGGCAATTACAAACGCAGATGGGAAGATTTACAGTCTTCCCAAATATGAACCTGAGACATGGAACCTCACTCCCTATCGTATGTATATCAATGGAAGCTGGCTAAAGAAACTGAATCTTCAGCCACCTGAAACAACAGAAGAATTATACCAGGTTTTAAAAGCATTCCGCGAACAGGATCCAAATGGAAATGGACAGAATGATGAAATTGGGGCATATGGTTTCTTGAATGGCGGGTATGGGGAAGCGTCACCTTGGGCGTTAATGAATTCATTCGTGTTTTATAATGGCGGCGGTCAAAACGGAGGTCTTTCACTTGATGAAAATGGAAAGGTCATAGCACCATTTACAACGGAGGAATGGAAAGACGGACTCCGTTACATGAATCAGTTATATGAAGAAGGCCTGATGCCGGCATCAGTATTTACAGATGATGACACGCAGTTTAAAGCTACGCTCAATGCTGAAACGAATGTCGTAGGATTTGTCAGTTCAGGGAGTACTAGTGTATGGGGTGATGCAACGAAAAGTATAAATTTCCAGGAGATGGATATTATTAAACCTTTGAAAGGACCCAAAGGAGTAGCGTATACACCATATAGCTCTTATTCTCCGTCGAATGCATTCTTCATAACCTCTGCCTGTAAAGATCCTGATTTAGCCTTTTTATTAGGAGACACATTGCTTGACAATGAGACTGGACTGGTAGCCAGATATGGAGAAGAAGGTGTTGATTGGTCCAGAGAAGAATCCGATATGGAAGGAAATTCATCTGTGGCGGTGTATTCTGGAATGTATGATAAACTTTCCCTTGTTACGACAAGTAATCTGTGGGTTGAACAGCAGAATCAGACATGGAGAAATGTGAATCCGAGATATGCTTCACTAAAGCAAGGAACAACGGTTGGCAATAAACTGATTCCATTCGATCCGGACTCCAAGAACGATCAGTTGGGACTTGTAAACCTTGAGAACTATTATCCTGCACATCCTGAGGAGATTTTGCCATTACTTCATTATAGTGAAGAAGAGGCGGCTGCGGTAACTCAGGCCCTTACAAGTATTCCAGACTATATCAAGCAGTCCACTTCGGAATTTGTAATTGGGCAGAGAAATATTGACAGTGATTGGGAAAATTATAAAAAAGAGCTAGACAGTATGGGCTTAAGTGAATGGATTAAAAACGCACAGTCTGCATATGAGAGAATGAAGAAACAAGAAGCGAAATAAATGGTATCTTGATTCAGGGACAGACTATTGTTTAAACAATAGTCTGTCCGGTTAAATTCCACAAGAAGGAGGCGTATCAGAAATGAATAACACTTTAAAGAAGATCAAAAGCAGATGGCAGATTTATCTGATGTTGTTAGTCCCACTTGTCTGGCTGATCATATTTGCATATGTTCCCATGGGTGGATTGATACTCGCGTTTAAAAAATATAATTTTCAGCTGGGAATATTTAAAAGCGAATGGGTAGGGCTAGATAATTTTGTGAAGTTTTTTCAGTCTTTCAAATTTCCAATTATACTGAGAAATACACTTACCTTATCTATCTATAGTTTGCTTGCTACATTTCCCATTCCTATTATTTTTGCACTTTTTCTTAATTCCATGCTTGGAAAGAGATATAAGAAAATAATACAAACAGTCACTTATATTCCTTATTTCATCTCAATCGTGGTTATGGTGGGACTGTTATTTCAACTGCTAAACAATCGAATTGGAGTATATGGAAATCTGTATCGTCTTTTTACTGGACACTCTGCGCCCGATATTCTGGCTGAGGGAAAGAATTTTAAACATATATACGTTTGGTCGGGAGTGTGGCAGAATACGGGGTACAGTGCAATTATATATATTGCCGCACTTTCCGGTGTTGATAGTTCTCTTCACGAAGCTGCAATGATAGATGGAGCATCAAGGTTTCAGCGAATGATCCATATTGATATTCCAGCTATTTTACCTACTGCAAGCATTATGCTTGTTTTAGCGGTAGGCAATATAATGAATATAGGATTTGAAAAAGTGTTGTTGATGCAGAATAATCTAAATTTGAATTACAGTGAAATAATATCTACTTATGTTTATAAGGTTGGATTGGCAAGTGGAATCAATGACTTCTCACTTTCGACAGCAATTGGACTTTTTAACTCTGTTATCAATTTCGTTCTCCTGGTTATTGCCAATACAACAAGTAAGAAATTAAGTGGAAATGGAATTTTCTAATAATGGGAGGAAAGATATGAAAAATTTCAGGAATTACAGTCGTTCTGACAAGATGTATTATATTCTGACAACAGCATTTTTAACTCTTTTCTTTATTATCGTTCTATATCCATGTATATTTGTAATTGCAGCATCGTTTTCATCCGGAGATGCCGTTCAGGCCGGAAAAGTATTTTTTTGGCCCGTTGATTTTTCACTGGAAGGATATAAATCTGTGTTTGGCACAAAGACAGTATGGATTGGATTCCGTAATTCTCTCTTTTATATGGTTGTCGGCACTATTATAAATGTCTGCATGACAATGGTAAGTGCCTATTGTCTTTCAAGGCCAGACGTTCCCGGAACGAATGGTATCATGTTACTATTTACTTTTACAATGTTTTTCAGCGGCGGAATGATACCGAGCTATCTGTTGGTTCAAAAACTTCATCTGCTTAATACCATGTGGGCACTGATTATTCCCGGGTCTATCAGTGTATATAACTTAATTGTTGCCAGAACATTTATTAAAAGCAGCATTCCTATAGAATTAATGGAAGCTGCAAGAATGGATGGATGTAGTGATTTCAGATATTTTATAAAGATAGTTCTGCCATTATCGAAAGCAATTATAGCTGTGTTAGTGCTTTTTTATGGTGTGGCACATTGGAATTCCTTCTTTAATGCAATGATCTATTTGAACAAACGAGAGTTGTTTCCCCTGACCTTATTCCTGCGTGAGATATTGATGGCAGATCAGATTGATCCTTCTGCCATTCAAGATCCGGAATTGCAGGCACAATTTGCAAAGGCCGCAGGGGTAATAAAGTATGCCCTGATTGTAGTAAGTTTGATACCGGTAATGGTTATATATCCTTTTGTACAGAAATATTTTGTAAAAGGTGTAATGATCGGTTCTGTTAAAGGATAGAAAAAAGAGAAACCTGCGGGGGGATGCAAATGGAAAAGTTAAAAAGAACGCTGCGGTCGAAATCGTTACTTAAGTATTTTCTAATCTATCTGTCTTGTTTTATGATGATCCTTGTTATTTTTCTTGGTATGATTCGTGAATCGTATCGTATCCTTAAGAAAAATGTGATGAAGTCTAGCAACAATTATCTTGAGGAAAAGATAACGAGATTAGAGAATGACATCTCAAAACTTAGTAAATCCTCAGATGCATTATACAGAAGTCAGTCTTTTGCTCTATTGCAGCATACAGACGGCTCAATGGATAAAGCAAATATTCTGGCTGTCAAGAATGTGCATGATCAGTTTCGGAGTCTTAAGGAAGCAATCTCCTCCGCGTCACAAGAGCAAATGGTTCCTTATGGGCTCCTTTTGTTTCGATCAAATGATATTATCGCCGATACTGAACGATGTTCAGATCACTATAAACTGTATTATAATACATTTTTGACGGTTGAATACAACAGTAGACAACTCAACGCAGAAGAATTTAAAGATCTTCTTTTTGAACCCACAGATGATTTTAGAAGGTATATAAAACTAGATTCTATTACATTCCCCAATAAAGCAGGTAAAATATTGACCATAAAAGAAGGAATTTTGATACCTATTGGAAACTTGTCAGACAGAAATACGGCAATGTATATTCTAATGTCTTCTGATGCACTATACCATTCATTCATGGAGCAATATATAACTGGCGGTTATATTCGGGTTTTATATAAGGGGAATACACTTGTAAATAAAGGAACAGGAAACGAAGCAGATAAGAATTCAAAAGAAAAAAATGACTACATTTTTAAGAAGAAATCAACGGTTTTAGGCTGGGATATTGAGATGGGCCTTGATGAAAAGATCATTGATAATCAGATGATTCATATAAAATATATTCTTGGCAGTTATATTGTTCTGGGTATCGCCGGAATGTTTCTTTTAGCGTTTTTAATGAGTTATCGCCAATACTTAAGTATTCAAAAGTTATTCGATTCCTTCGATGGAATTCCTGATAATTCTGGAGGGGGAAATGATTATATTCGACTCGGAAACATGATTGAGAATATTTTGACGCAGAATGACAATTATCAGCAATTGGTAGAAGAGTCAATTCAGGAAAATGAAATTATCCTGATGCAGGACTTGATACTACGAGGGGTCAGTTCTCCAAACATTGTGAAGTTGATAAATAAACATTTTAATAATAGTCTGGAATTCTTTTGTGTTGTGGTTATTCAAATGCCCCGGAATATGGATCGAGTTCAAGTTCTTCATATGTACCTTGATGAGAAGATCAAACAATTTTCAGACAGGGAATATGATATTGTACAAACTTCAGAGGGAGAGTTAACTCTTATATTATCTATGAGCGCTGGTGAAGAGCCAACCACTTATCTTGTAGAGAAGCTGCTTACCGATATTATGAAAGATCTGACTGACATAGGAACAGATGAAACGTATCAATTTGCAGTCAGTTCCATAGGGACATGTATCAAAAACATTCATACATGTTACAATCAGGCAAAACAGATGCTGATTTACAATATCAACAAGAACCAAAGTTTTGTGGTGGCCTACAAAGTTGATGATAATTCTATGCGGGATAACAATGTTAATATAGAGAATCTGAATAGCTTTTATAGAACACTTATCAATGGAGAAAAAGACCAGGCACAACATATACTGGATAAATTGATTTCCAATTATAAAAAAATGCCATTTCGATTCGAAAATAGTAAGCAGACAGCTTTTTATTCCGTTTATAATACGATTCAATCTGCAAGCCAGAATTATCCGGAAAAGTATTTTGCAGACCTTGAAGTTTGTCACCCTTGCGACGATTTTGATATTAATGAGTTTGAAAACATGTTAACCAATTTTGTAGAAAAGTATTTTCGCGCGATAGCAAAATATAAACTGGATTCAGATAATAACTTGGAGAAACGACTGGTTTCATACATCGATAATAATTATCAGCGCGCAGATCTTACGATTTCCATAGCATGCCGCGATAATTCAATAACCCCAACATTGATGAATGAGACTTTAAAAAAATATTGTGGGATGACTTTTGCGGCCTGCCTTGAAAATAAAAGAGTGCAGGAAGCAAAATCCTATCTTAAATACAGTGATTTTTGCAATGAAAAAATAGCCGATAAAGTTGGCTTTGGGGCAGTAAACACCTTTTATCGGGTATTTCAGAAATGTACATATATGACGCCGGGACAATATCGAGAGCCACATACAGCAGAGAATCAGCACAGTAAATAGGTAAAAAACATTACTCTCAACAACGCTTAGGAGAATAGCATAGTGGAAAGAAGAATACCCTGTCGTTTAATGAAAGATTCATTCAGCGGCAGGGTATATATCTGTCCTTATGCATGAAATAAAGAAAGACATATTTGTTGGCTGCAGTAGTTTTTTTGACATTATGCCAGTAGTGATATAAGATAGAAGTAGAAACAGAAGACATACCGCCGCAGGGAATTGCGAAAGACCCATTATGAATAGGGGATAGGGGTGAAAGTCCTATCCTCCGCAAGAGATAGGAAGGAGAGTATGATTATATGTTTTTACAAATATCATACAGGATATAAAAATGAGGGTAATTGGAAAAGAAGTCAAACACAAAGCCTTTGGGCAGGGAACAATAACAAGTCATTCAGGAAATATCGTTACAGTCTCCTTTTCAAAAGAAGATAAAAAGTTCATATATCCTGATGCATTTGACAGCTTTTTAACGTTTAAAAACCAGTCTGATCAAAATGAAATAAGTATCATATGTAACAGCAAGTTAGAGAAGGAGAATGCGCAAAAAAAGGTATTGGAGGAAAAACAGGAGCACCGTCAAAGGCTTCTTTCTCTAAAGATCACACCAAAATCTCAGGCGGCTTTTAACATTGATTTGAATGATTTAAATGAAATCTTTTCATCAGGCACTATCTCAACCGGATATTATCTAAGTGGTCATTCAAAGGGGGAACCGCGCATTCCAAGTAAGCTAAGGCCTAACTCTGCCTGCTTGCTGACCGGACGCTCTTCTAAAACTACGGAAAAAGAGCGGCGGATACTGGGAGTTATTATGGTAAAGGATGACTTTTGGGGAGATTCATGTAAAAATGGAATTGTAGAATTACACGACAAGTATAGAATACGCTTGGATCCAAAAAAAAGTATGCTGTATTGGGACTATTTTGATGGTAGTGATCCTCTTCCACGTTGGGGAAATACAGCATTCAAGTATTTTTCAAACAGTACGATGCAGCGAATTCTGCTGGAAATAAAGAAAAAATCCCGGAATGCCGAAAACGAGAAGGAAATTAACGCATTCTACCAATATTTCAGTGACATTAATCATTTATAAAAAAGAAGTCAGAGACTGTCCGGCGTATAGCAGGTGAGCGACTTAATGCAGTGCGCTGGGGAATTAAACATGTTAGAATGGTTATAGACTATGATGTTTCGAAAATATATTATGGGGCAGCAAGGCTGCCCCATAATATATTAACAATATCAGCATCCATATAGATAGGATTTTGTGCCTTTATCAATGTAAGCCCTCCAGATTGCAAAATTGTAGGGGCAATTCCAGTCAATTTGTGTCTGTGGATTTTCAAAAACTTGGTTTAATTTGTTATGGTTAAAGATAATTGATCCATGTTGATCAAAAGATACCCCGTCTACCCACATCATCCAGTCATCAGAAACAATTTCACGAAATTCGCAATTTCTGGTATTATAAACTCCAATTCCTTTCTTTTCTTCCATGGTATAAAAGATATTTCCACGATTATCACCGCACATGCCATCGGTTGTCGTTCCTTTGCTTCCCAGAGCGCAAACACGGCAGTCGATCTCTTCTAGAGGAGTCCCGTAATCACGCAGCAAAGCAGTGTCGATGGCATATAGATTCCTGGACGGAACCGAGCAATAATATAGTGTGCAGTGGTCAGCGGATAAGGCAATGCCATCAACTCCAAATTCGACAGGTTTGTCACTATATACACGTCTGGTGTCAATATCGAACTGGAAACCGGGAAGCGGCTGTGTGCTTGGCTGTTTATTAAGTACTCGCCGGAATGTTTTTGTTTTCATATTGTAAATGATAATTCCGCCAACAATCGGATGATTCTGCCATCCGCTGCCTGAATCTGTAATATAGACAAATCCGTTCTTATTGTCCACAACAAGGTCATTTAAAAAAGATGTTCGGTAAGGGGCTGCTTTATCGGGAATGATTATCGAATCTATCATCTTATTCGAGTTCAGATCCCACAAAAGCAATTTTTGTGAGCCTGGTTTCGATGGCTGATAGGCAATTTTTCCCTGATCTAAGATCCACATTCGGTTGTACTCATCAATCTCATAACCCATGACAGACTGCAGTGCATCTACATTTCCTGCCTGGTTCCATTTCCAGCTTGGAAACGGCTCCAGAATAGCTTTGCCATCTTTCATAGCGATATAATTCAAAGTTGAGGGTATTCCATCTGTCCAGCGTGGAACAGCAGCGTAGAAGACGCCATTTTGATCAACCTTTATCCCAGTCGGAATAGCATGTTTCCAATATTGATTCTTTTCAAATTGTGCTTTCGTGGATTCGTTAGTAAAATTCCAGTATAACCGGTTCCAAGACAGTAACATTTCATAATTCATATAGCATATTCTCCATAATATACGCTGATTCAAGAACGTATGGTTCCTTTATAAGCTATGATATGCAAAATGGGATTATGATTTATCAAATATTATTATCTAAAGAATATGATGATTTTATTTGCATTTGTATGCGATGATTGTCACTTTCCCCTTTCCAGGATGCTTCTTGATCATGTATTTCTCGGGAAATGCTTCGAGTAGTTTGGTCAGTTTGATGAAGCCAAAGGTTCTCACATCAAAATCTGGTTTGGCTCTTTTGATATACTGACCGGCAAGGCTTACATTGACATATCCATCATCGTCCTGGAATTTATCTGACGCAATTTTTAACAGCTTGTGTATTTCATTGATATCATTTGTGCTGTCATTGTTATCGATTGTTTCTTCGGCTTCAGGAGCATTCCCTTTTGCTTTTTCATTGCCGGCATCTCCTTTTTTTGCGGATTTCTCTGATTCTGTATTGAGATTTTCCAAAAAAATAAATTCATCACAGCTGTTTCTGAATGCCTCTGGTGTTTTCTTTTCACCGACACCTATGACGTATACACCGGATTCATGCAAGGTGATCGCAAGTGGGGTATAATCGCTGTCACTTGCAACAATCACGAATCCATCATAAAGGTCTTTATGCAGCAGAGAGATGGTGTCAATGACGAGAGCCATATCCGTTGCATTCTTTCCGGAGGTGTAGTCAAATTGCTGCTGAGGTCTGATTGCCAGCCGCATGATTTCGCTTTCCCAGTTTTTTAAAGTATTCTTTTTCCAGTTTCCATAGGCTCTTTTGACTACAATACGGCCATGTGTTGAGATTTCCTGTATGACATCTTCCAGCTTTGACAATTGTGTGTTGTCAGCATCAATTAAAAGTGCAATTCGCTTTAAATTTCTCATGTTTCTCCTATTCCAAATAATAAATGATTGTTTTTGCAAAAGCTGCTCCATTTGAGCAGCAAGCTTACCCTTATTGTAAATGACAGCGATACGAAAAGCAATAAATAAATTTGTAAATTGTCAGCTTCTAGCTGGAAAGAAATGCAGTCAATATAGGTTGCTTTTATATAACACAATCTATTTGGGTTGCATTTATATCTTACTGTGTTATACTGTCCATGAGGTGAAGGTATGGAAAAATATTCTGCATTAATTATAGATTTGAAGAAATCCAGATCATATTCGCTTAATGATCGGAATTCACTACAAAAGTACATTCTTAAAGTGATAAAACATTTGAACAGCTTGTTTTCTCATTCGCTTGTAAGGGAGATTGAGTTCAGTGCCGGCGATGAGGTTCAGGGGCTGTTTATTTCTCCGGAGGCGTCGTATCTTTATTACAGATTGTTTGCCATGATTGTTTATCCGGTTGAAATCAGGGCCGGAATTGGTGTGGGTGAATGGAATGTCCAGATTATACATGCAAGTACTACAGTACAGGATGGACCGGTATATCATAATGCGCGGCATGCAATCAAACATGTAAAGGACACACAGGGATATCCGGTGCTTTTATATTCGGGCAATGAGAATGACAGATACGTCAACACAGTCATTAATTCCCCTTTTGCATTTACTGATAAGAATACAGAGTATCAAAATGATATGATGTTGATGTTGGAGCTGTTGTATCCGATAGACTGCAGTCATTCCATAGACTGCAGTAAAATCGCTCCGATCTTTCCACTTTTAGCATCAAAAAAAGAAATTGATTATTATACAAGGTTTCGAAAGGAAAAAGCTGTCAGAAACTATCCCTTTGATGTGGCCGAGAGCACACATGACAGCCCCATTTGTACAGATGCCGCAGAATTGACAAGTGGCTTTTTTACTACTTCCGGAAAAAAACGAGGAATGACAATTCAGCTTTCAAGAATGCTCCTTGTGAGCAGACAGAGTGTGGATAAGACTATAAAAACGGCTAATGTCTATGAAGCACGAAATTGTACTATTACGGCACTACAGTTTATGAATCAATATTTCTGAAAGGCTGGGTTTGATTATGATGATATATATTTTACTGGCGGCATATTTTCTCGCTGATTTTTCTTTTCAGCCTGCGAAACTGGCCATAAGAAAAAGAAAGAACTTCAGTTATCTGGCAGTCTATTCTGCTGTCTATGCAGCTGTATTTTTTCCGATTCTATTTGTTCTGGTGAAAGTTCGATATGCCTTTTTGGCGTATTTTTTCATAGTGATTTTACATCCGTTGATTGACAGAGGTAAAATATTGCTGGAAAGAAAATATGAGGATAAAACCTGTAAGTTTATATTATTTCTTGTGGATCAGGTCTTACATATCTTGCTTATCTCGGTAGTCTGCTTTACTTTTCAACTGGAGGAGCATACAAGTCTTATTTACGGAAAGCTGATGGAGTGGAATCATTTCAGGGAACTTGTTATCTACGTTTTGATTTTTGCTATTATATGGGATCCAGCCTCCGTATTCATAAAGAATTTGTTTCAATACTTGGATCGTTCAAATAGTGGTATTGCAGCGGATGAAGAGCCACAGATAGGAAGAATCATTGGAAAACTCGAAAGACTTATCATCTCCATCTTGATTCTGTGCGATCAGTTTGGGGCAGTTGGATTTGTGCTGACGGCCAAGAGCATAGCAAGATTTAAACAGTTGGAAGATAGGGATTTTGCAGAGAAATATCTGGTCGGTACATTGACCAGTACGGTAATTGCCTTTATCGTTACCCTTGTTTTGGGGCTGGCGATATGATTGCTGCCAGGGTCCTGAACATAAATTCTGCCATCCATGCCGGATGGCAGAAAGTGTCTGCAATATTTACTTTTTGTTTCGACCACAGATCGCATTGACAATCCAAAGAAGGATTACCGCGCCTAGAATGGAGACGAGCAGACTCCAGATGTTGAATCCGGTAATCCCCGTTCCTCCAAAGAAGTTCATAATAAATCCGCCGATAAGGCCTCCGACAATGCCGACGATAATGTTGGCAAGAGCACCCATACTTGCGTTATTCCCTGTTATCATACTTGCGAGCCAACCTGCAAGAGCTCCGATGATAAGCCAACTGATAATGCCCATAAAATCACCTCACATTCTATTTTCATGGTTATCATTTCCAAAAAATTACTTTTTGATTCACAGATATTTAATTTATTGAATTTTCACTTTACGCATGCTATAATCAGAAAACACAATATTCATCTATATCTCAATTTCAGGAAAGGATTATAAAGAAGCTATGAAAATAGCAATATTGGGTTACTCAGGAAGTGGAAAGTCAACCTTGGCTCATTTTTTATCAGAAAATATAAGAACGGAATGTCTCCATCTTGATCAAGTGCACTTTTCAAATAACTGGATTGAACGCCCGGATGCAGAAGCCAAATCGATGGTCAGTGATTTTATGGAGAAAACAGATTGGATCATAGACGGGAATTATACAAACCTTTACCATTCGAAACGACTGGAGGAAGCTGACCAGATTATTTTACTGCTTTTTTCCAGATGGGCAGCACTCAGACGTGTTCTTGCACGATATAATAAATTTCGTGGACAGACACGACCGGATATGGGCGATGGATGCAATGAAAAAATAGATTGTGAATTTATCTGGTGGATTTTGTATAAGGGACGCACAAAGCATAAGCAAGATCAATACAATAATATCCAGAAAAAATATCCTGATAAAACCATTATAATTCGAAACCAGAGGGAACTGGATAAACTATATCAGGAAATGAAAAATCGAAACCAGACCTAAGGCTTACATGAACAGATTTCAACGGATGTAAGTCTTTTTCATGCTTTTATATCCCCCCCATAGGCTTGTGTATACTCAATAAACAGGATACTATATAGGATGCAGGGATTGTTACGCACTTGTGCTCTCACAATCCTGAAAACATCTATGGAGCGAGGAAAAAATGAACGAAAATTATAATCAGGTTTTATATCAGGAAGAGGATCCGAAAGCATATATTGAAGACTACTGGACAAAACGATCCGAAGGATTTGCAAGTCTTCGAAAAAACGAATTACATAGTGACAAATATCAAAGATGGGAGAAGGAGATACTCACACAGCTGCCTACAGGAGATAATCTCAAGATACTGGATATCGGCTGTGGGGCCGGCTTTTTCTCTATTATCCTTGCCAAACACGGTCATCAGGTTGTCGGCATTGATCTGACAGAAAGTATGATTGCGGATGCTAAGATACTTGCTGCAGAGGAAGGGGTAAAGCCCACTTTTTGTACGATGGATGCTGAGAATCTGGATTTCGACGATGAGTCTTTTGACGTGGTGATATCAAGAAATCTCACGTGGACCTTGCCTCATCCACGAGATGCATATAGGGAGTGGATGCGAGTGCTGAAAAAAGACGGAGTTATGCTTAATTATGATGCGGAGTATGCCAAAGATCAGAAGACATCGAAACTGTCGGGCAGACATGCTCACGACGATATTTCAAAAGAGCTGATGAATCAGTGCAACGAAATCTATCATATGCTGGACATCAGCGAAAAGCACCGCCCCGAATGGGACCGTCTGATTCTGATGCAGATGGAGGTAAGTGAATGTGAAGTGAATCCGAACGTGGGGCAGGATATCTACAAAGAGAAGGATATGTTCTATATCCCAGTGCCTATGTTTCGAATCCGTGCGGTAAAAAGGGGATAGAACTTATGCTGCGCTATATTGGAAAACGCATGCTTTCATTGATACCGATTCTGATCGGGATCACGTTTCTTTCATTTGCGCTGATGCACACGACATCGGCGGATGCAGTGGATATCATGGAAAACAATACAGGAATGGTTTTGTCGGAGCAGGCGAAAGAACAGGCAAGAAAGGATATGGGCCTTGATAAGCCGTTTCTGGAACAATATATGATATGGCTAAAGAACCTTTTATCAGGCGATATGGGTAATTCGTATGTATCAGGAAAACCAGTGCTGCAGACAATATTGTCGAAACTTCCGGCGACGCTTTTACTGACGCTGACTTCCATCCTCACAACAGTCTTTATTTCAGTGCCTCTTGGAGTTTTGTCGGCTGTAAAAAAGAATTCTGTCTTCGACTATATACTGAGGTTTTTCAGCTTTATCGGGAATTCTATGCCGGGATTCTTTGTGTCGTTGCTGTTGATTTATTTTTTCTCTGTGAAAATGAAGCTTTTCCCGGTCATGGGAAGTCAGGAAGGACTTAAAAGCATCATTCTTCCGACACTTACGCTGTCGATTGCCATGTCCTCAAAATATACAAGACAGATTCGAGCGGTCGTATTAGAAGAGATGAATAAAGATTATGTTCTCGGGGCGAGGGCAAGAGGCGTGAGTGAAAAGACAATTCTTTTTGCCAGCGTGTTAAAATCCTCTATGATGACGGTTATCACACTGCTATCACTGTCTGTCGGTTCTCTGCTTGGAGGAACAGCGATTGTTGAGACGATCTTTATGTGGGATGGGGTTGGAAAGATGGCAGCTGATGCAATTATGATGCGCGATTATCCAGTGATTCAGGCATATGTAATCTGGATGGCAGCGATTTATGTGATTGTAAATCTTGTAAGTGATATCTTCTATCATGCCTTGGATCCGCGTGTTCGACTGGCAGGGGAGGAAACATGAAGCAAAAGATGAAAATATCAAGATCAGTTTCCAGTCAGAAAAAGAATCATGTCAAGCTGATTATTTTGTTGATCCTTCTTGGGCTTATGCTGTTTTGTGCTGCATTTGCAAAATATTTGACGCCATATGATCCTTATGAACAGGACTTATCGCAGGCACTGAAAGCACCGAATAGCAGTCATCTGCTCGGCACAGACCGCTATGGCAGAGATATGCTCTCCAGAGTGATTTTGGGTTCGAGGAGTACAATTTTTTCTACTCTTGCCCTGGTTAGCGTGATCAGTATTGTGGGAATCGCCGTGGGGACCTTCTGCGGATATGTCGGAGGCAGGGCAGACTCCGTGATTATGAGAATTTCGGATGTTTTTTTGGCATTTCCCGGGATGGTATTTGCCATCGCAGTTGCTGGCGTCCTGGGCGGGGGCATCTCAAATGCCGTGATTGCCCTGGCCTGTATCTCATGGCCGAAGTATGCCAGACTTGCAAGAGGTCAAGTACTGACACAAAAGAATATGCCTTATATTGAGGCGGCAAGGCTCTCAGGATGTGGGACGACAAAGATCATCTTTCGTCATCTGGTTCCAAATGTTCTGGGACCGATTGTGGTGACGGCCTCTCTTGATGTCGGGACGATGATGATGGAAATCGCCGGCTTGTCATTTCTGGGTCTCGGGGCAGTTCCTCCGGCAGCGGAATGGGGATCTATGATGAGCAACGGCAGGAGTATGCTGCAGACATCACCATGGGTAATTCTGGCTCCTGGATGTGCAATCTTCCTCACGGTTGTACTGTTTAATCTTCTTGGAGATACTGTACGGGATATTATGGATCCACGGGATGCACAGACATAAGTGAGAACGAAAGGTTTGGGAGAATCAATATGATAAAAAAGAAAATAACAGGAGTATTCCTCCTGACAGCTTTGATAACATCGACTCTTTTGGGGTGCGGGAGTGGTGAGCCTTCAAAAAGAAACGAAAAGACGGAGGAATCTGCTTCCAATCATACAGAATCCAAGAATGGAAAAAAAGTCTTTAATTATGGAACAACCGCATACGGAGTTGAGATGGGCAACACGGGTTTAAATCCGCATGACAACTATTCCGGATGGTCGACGGTTCGGTATGGGGTTGGAGAGACTTTGTTTAAGTTTACTGAAAACATGGAACTAAAACCGTGGCTTGCAAAAAGCTATGAGCAGGTGGATGAAAATACTGTGAAGATCACGCTGAAGGAAGGAATCAGATTCAGCAGCGGAAGATCTCTGGATGGACAAGCAGTAAAGGAATGTCTTGAGGATCTGATTGCCGTCAATGACCGTGCACCGGAGGACCTTAAGATATCATCGATCACGGCGGACGGACTTGATGTGACCATTTCATCTAAGGAGAAAGTACCGGCACTTTTGAATTATCTTTCGGATCCCTATGGTGCGATCATTGATATGAAATATGGGGTGACAAAGGATAAAAATGTTGCCGGCACAGGGCCGTTTATTGCCACCTTTGTCTCGGACGAGCAGATCAGTCTGAATAAAAATCCCGATTATTGGGGAGGACAAGTAAAGATGGATGAAGTCAATGTAAAGGAGATCGTGGATGGCGATACGTTGACGATGGCGCTTCAGTCCGGTGAGATTGATGCTGCCCAGGGACTTCCATATGCAAGTCTTGAGCTGTTTCAAAACAATGATGATTTTAAGATCAGCACGGCTGATACTTCACGTACTTTTTTTACACAGCTAAACCAAAAGACACCGGCACTTCAGGATCCGGATGTGAGAAAAGCGATCGCTATGGGAATTGACAAAGAGGGATTTACGAAGACTTTGCTTCAGGGAAATGGCTCTCCGGCAACGGGTCCTTTTCCGTCGAATTTTACATTCGGTGACGAGCAGGTGACGGCAGAGAAGTACAACCCTGACAAGGCGAAGGAGCTGCTTACAAAAGCAGGTTATGAAGATTTTGATGGTGACGGATATCTGGATAAAGATGGAAAGACTCTGACTCTTCGGTGGCTGACTTATCCGGGACGCCAGGAACTTCCTCTTTTGGCCGAGTCCGCTCAGGCGACTTTGAAGAAGATCGGAATTAAAGTAGATATCAATAACACCCAAAACAGCCAGGATTTTCTGGATAAAGGGGAATGGGACATCTATGCAAGTGCATTTGTCACTGCTCCGACCGGAGATCCGGAGTATTTCTTCACGACACATTGTCTGAGGGAATCCGCAAAGAACAGGGGTGATTATTTTAATGATGAGCTTGAACAGCTGGAAGGACAGCTTCATAATGAATTTGATGTAGAAAAACGCGGGGAATTGGCGGTTTCGATGGAGCAGTTGATTTTAAATGATAACAGCTTTATCTTTGCATCTCATCTTAAGATGTCATTTGTGATGAAATCCAAGGTGAATGGGTTTGAAGCACATCCTTCCGATTATTATGAAATTACGAAAGATCTGGATTATAAATAAAAGGAGTCAAGATGGATCCGATCCTTAATGTCAGACATCTGGAAATTAAATATGGGGAAATGCCTGCTGTATCTGATGTAAGTCTGGAGCTGATGCCGGGTGAGGTCCTTGGTGTCGTGGGTGAATCAGGAAGTGGGAAAAGCACACTCATACGTGGAATCATGGGACTTTTAGGTGCGGGGTCCCAAATCACAGAAGGTGACATCTGTTTTCAGGGAAAAAAGCTCCTGGATCTCGAACAGCGAGAACGCAGAAAACTTATGGGTCAGCAGATGATGATGATTTTTCAGAATCCCCAGGCTTCTCTTGTTCCGATACGGACAGTGGAAAAGCAAATTTACGAGGCAATATCAGAAGGAAGCAGGAAAAGAGCGGGTGTTTTAAACCGCAAAAAAGTCAGGGAGCAGGCTCTTGAGGCATTTGCAAAGATAGGACTGAAAGGTGGAGAACAGATTTTGAAATCCTATCCTTTTCAGTTGTCCGGTGGTATGAATCAGCGTGTCTGTATTGCGATTGCAATGATGCAAAGACCTCAACTGCTCTTTGCGGATGAGCCGACCAGTGCACTCGATGTCACAGTACAGTCCCAAGTTCTAGATGAGCTTGTAAAACTTAAAAGCCTTTCTGGAACAGCAATCGTAATTGTAACCCATAATATTGGTATCGTAGAGCGTATCGCGGACAAAGCAGCCGTGATGTATCAGGGAAGATTGGTTGAATACGGCTCGAAAGATGAGGTAATACAACATCCCAGAGAAGAGTATACGAAAAAACTATTAAACGCAGTTTTGCACTTGGAAAGGGAATAAGATGAAGACGGTTCTGGACGCAAAAGATCTGGTAAAGACTTATCATAAAGGTAAATCAATGCTATGTGCTGTTGATCATGTCAGTCTTACAATCCATCAGGGAGAGTGTCTTGGACTGGTGGGGGAGAGCGGAAGTGGAAAAAGCACACTTGCCAGGATGATCACCAGCCTTGTCGAGTCGGATCAAGGAACGATTCTCTTGAATGGAAAAGTCCATATGGTATTTCAAAATCCGCAGGATTCCTTTGACCCGAGACGCACATTGGGGGATGGCATTATGGAAGTGTTCAGGAATCACGGTGTTTCAAAGGCAGATGCCAAACAGCAGATGAACAAACTTCTTTCGATTGTGGAACTTCAAAGCGAGATGACTTCCAGGTATCCACATCAGGTAAGCGGTGGACAATGTCAGAGAGCTGCAATTGCACGGGCGATCGCCATGCATCCGGATCTTGTCATCTGTGATGAGGCAACGAGCGCACTGGATGTCACAGTTCAGGCTCAGATCATAAGGCTGCTTAAAAAATTGCAGAAAGAAAGCGGGATTTCCTATCTGTTTATCAGCCACGATCTTGCCCTCGTACAGGCAATGTGTTCAAGAGTTGCCGTGATGCACAAGGGAAAGATTGTGGAGCAGGGAAGTGTTTCCAAGATCATAAAACATCCAAGGTCGGATTATACCAGAACACTAATTAATTCTGCAATTTAAATAAAAACCGAAAAATTTTAAAAAATCTCTTGACAATGATATATCGGACGTATATAATACAACATAATTCAATAAAAAAAACAAACCGTTGAAGCGAAGATAACAGCTTATCGTGCATTCACAGAGAGCCT
>ENA-UOOI01000856-UOOI01000856.1-fermentation-metagenome-genome-assembly--contig:-NODE-856-length-36309-cov-5.155624_pt1 | contig 36309 bp, 32 predicted proteins | sample MGYA00245779_ERZ724027 | MGnify/ENA primary metagenome ERZ724027 (study PRJEB28704, sample SAMN03018318) | fermentation metagenome | biome: anthropogenic terrestrial biome; feature: soil; material...
CCATCCAGTATTGATTTTCTAATCTCTTCTACTCTTTCACTTATGTTTTCGTCCTCTAATTGCTCCATTTTCATTGCCAATTCTTTAGCTGTTTTAGAGATTTCAACATTTACATAGGATTCGCCCTTGGTGTGGATTTTATCCGTTCTTTCATCTTTTGAATTATATATATTTTTATTTATAATTTGAGTATAAATCTTGTTTATTTTCATAACAATACCCTCCTTGAAACCTTTGTATATATATCGGAGAAGATATAGAATTTATTAATAGCAATTAATAACAATAATAACAATTCACAATTAAAAGAAAAGTGAAGAGGTAAGCGCTAAGAATTGCTGGGCTCGAGCTGTTGAGGATTAAAAGAGAGATCCTTCGAAAGTAATGATTATACTGCCCGACTCAGGATGACACAGCAGTGATTTTACTGTCAATAAACAATTCAATTCACAATCGACCCTTGGGTCGTCCTCAGACGGGCAAGATTAACTTAACTATCGAAGAATCTCTAGTTTTAAGATATTGAAGAGCTAAAAGCTAAGGGTTACTGGAATCAAGCTTTGGGGGATTAAAAGAGGAGATATGACAAAAAAGGTGGTTTCCCACCTTTCTATCCTATTTTAAATTTTGTACCCGTTGTTCTTGGCTTAGTATATTTGTGATGCGTATGCCAAAGTTTTCGTTGATAACAACTACTTCTCCCTGAGCAATTAACTTCCCATTTACATATATCTCCAACGGATCTACTGCTAGCTTGTTAAGTTCTACTACGGAGCCGTTGCTAAAGGAAAGAACATCTTTTATTGTTTTTTTAGTCTTGCCCAAAACTACACTGAATTCCAACGGAACATCCATTATTAAATCCAAATTCCTAGGAGTTGTCCTTTCCACTTGTGGCGGATTTAAGTCCGGGAAAATAGGTTTTTGAACACTCACCTTTTCCGCTCTTCTATCTTCCTTCGGATTCTCTCTTACTTGTACTTCAGGTTGGGATTCTACCGTGACTTCATTTTCTTCTTGGCTTTCTTCTCCATTTAGCATTATATTTACTATCTCTTCTACCGCCTCCATGGTATATATTTGCATGATTTCACTTTGTATCAAGCCCTCTACCGTTAAATCAAATGATATTTTACAAATTGTTTTTTCATATTCAAAGTTGTTACAATCGATAGTATAATTGCTATCCCACAGTTCCACATTAGGAGGTAAAATATCAACCTGTTTCCCAAGCATTGTTGCCATTGCTGTGGATGCGGAACCTATCATCTGATTCATTGCTTCACCTACCGCACTTAACTCCAGTTCAGATAATATTTTATTCGATTCACTGCCGCCACTTCCATCTCCACCCATCATCAAATCTGCGATAATATTAGCATCGGACACATCCATCATCAAAAGATTGTCCCCTTTTAATCCATTCTTAAATCGTACAGTCGAGACTACCTTTGGTTTTTTACATTCTTCTATTATCTGTGCAAACAGTTCTGATGATACTCTTGGGGTGGTTATAAGCACTTTTCTGCCCAATATAGACGACAATGTTGTGGCAGCCGTAGACATGGATATGTTTCCAACCTCTCCAATAATATCTTTCTTTTCATTAGTTAAATCTTCGTCATTTACGTCGGCTTTTTTCGATAACAGAGTATCTATTTCATCTTGGGATAAAAAATTATCATTCATTCTCCACATCCCCCTCTATGTATTGTAAAACTTCTACTGCTAATCTATCATTATATACCCCTGGTTTAACTAAGAAATGAAGCTTGTCCTCAACATACATTCTTAAGGGGGCATTAATATCCATATCCAACTGTAATATATCACCTTTTTCCAGTTGTAAAAAGTCATTTACCGTAATAGAGGATTTTCCCAGTGAAACCTCTAGATTTACGTCTGAAGACATGAGCCTTTCAGATATTATCTCCTTATTCTCTTCTACTGATTCCTTTTCAAAATCAAACCAATTTTTTAGGCTTAATTTATCCATTATATTTTCAATTGAAATATATGGTATACAAAGATTTATAAAACTTTTTTCCTTGAAAATTTCCATTGTAAAGCTTGCCAAAATAACCGGCTCATTGGGTGATAGGCTTTGAATCATTTGCGGATTTGTTTCAATCAGATCTATGCTTGTATCTATTTCAATAATTTCACTCCACGCTGCTTCGTAGGATTTTAATATACTTAGAAGTAATTCTTCTAATATGCTCAGTTCTATATCTGTAAACTTATCTTTCTTTCTTATTCTCTTACTATAATCGCTTTCAAAACCTCCACACATCAATTCAATAATCTGCTCACAAAAATTGGGGTTTATCTCCAATAATTGTATCCCACTTAATGGTTTAGAACGAAATACGCCCATTAATGTTGGGTTTGGAGTTGATCTAATAAACTCGTCAAAGCTAATCTGTTCAACTGCACCTATCTTCATGCTTACATTGGTACGCACTTGCGTAGACATAAGATTACCTGCCAATTTAGAAAAATTTTCAAATATCATATATAGGGTATTTATATATTCTTTTGAAAGTTTAATTGGTCTACGAAAGTCATAAGTTCTGACCTTATTCTTTTCTTCTTCCTCTTTAAGGGCATCAGGGTCTAATTCCCCAGAATTTAGTGCACTTAAAAGTGAATCTATTTCTTGTTGTGTTAAAACCTGTTTCAAATTAAATCCCTCATTTTTCAGAAATTAATCTTTCAATATCTAGCAAATTTATAATTTTACCATCCAACAATATAATTGATGAATCCTGTATATCTTCTTCTGAAATATCTACTACTTTTATAACGTCTGATACCATAAGTCCCATGTCATCTTGATTGAATTCTACAATAATAACATTATTATAACATAATCTCCCATCTAGGTCTAAAAGTTTGAATAAATTTATTAGCGGAATTACATTTCCTCTTAAATTTAACAACCCTTCCACCCAATTCGGGGCTTTAGGTATGTATGAAGAATCCATATTGACACTTATTTCCTTTACATTGTGTGTATCAAGTGCATAATATTTATCACCTAATGTAAATACAATAATTTGCATTATCTTCAACTCCATTATCCAATAACTTTATTTATAGACTTGATTACCCTCTCATTGTCAAATGGTTTTACTATAAAATCCAAAGCTCCGGATTGTATAGCTTCCATGACCATTGATTGTTGTCCCATAGCACTGCACATAATGACTTTGGCATTAGGATCTATAGCCATTATTTCCTTCAATGCAGCAACTCCATCCATTTCAGGCATTGTAATATCCATAGTTACTAAATCCGGTCTTTCTGATTTGTATTTTTCAATAGCTTCCATACCATTTTGGGATTCAGCAACTACCTCAAATCCACCCTTTTCCAATATATCCTTTAATTTCATTCTCATAAAAATTGCATCATCTACAATTAAAACTCTTTTTGGCATTTATAAAACCTCCTAAAATCCTAATTTATTGAATAATTTTTTAAGTACTCCCGGTTTTGGTATAAAATATAGTGAAGCTTCTATCTTATCTCCTTGATATATAAATTCATTTTTAATAATTAAAATACTGTTGTCGTATTGCTCAGACTCTATATATACGCTGCTCAAAATAGCTCCAAACATATCTTTGGCTAATAGAGGTATGGACGATATGAAACTAATATCTATCATCTTTGAAATAGCATTTAAAAATGATGTTACTACAATATTTACGAGTTCCTTGATGCATGAATTAGCCAATTCTTCATTTATTTCTATACCATTAGAAATCATCATATTTATAAGATCTAAGGAAGCCGCTTCATCAGTAACAAATAGAAATGTGCCCTCACAACCCCCAAGCATTCTCATGATAATGGCGGTAACCATCTTATCCTCCGGCATTATTTTTTCAAATATTTCATCATAATTTAATATTTCTGTCGTAGGTACTGACATATTTATTGGTTTATCGATTAAATGAGAGATGCTTGTAGCTGCATTTCCGCCACCTATGTTTGTAAGTTCTTTAATAATATCCAATTGCATATCACTAAACTCGTTTGTTTTCAATCTATTCAATCTTCCCTTCCGCACATATATTGCCTACATCCAATATTAGGATGATATCACCATTGCCTAGGATTGTAGCTCCAAGGTATTCTTTTACATTCTTTAGCACACCTCCCAGTTTCTTGATGACTATCTCTTGCTGGCCTATCAATTCATCTACTAAGAGCCCATAGGGCTGTGAACCTAGTGAAATGATAATAAGATGCTTTTCATCACTGTTGGATTCGATGGATAACTTTTTATCCAATCGAATAACCGGAATTGCTTGATCTCTATAGATATAAACTTCGTTTGCATGAGACTTTATTATTTCCTCATTTTCGATTTCGACTACCTTTTCTATGATACCTAAAGGCAGTGCAAATATTTCTTCACCTACCTTTATCATTAAGGATTGTATAATGGACAGAGTCAATGGCAGGTTTATGGTAAATATTGAACCCTTATTTACCTCACTCTTGACGTCTATAGAACCACCTAAACTTAAAATTTTCTGTTTCACTACATCCATCCCAACACCTCTGCCGGAGATGTTATTTACCTCTTTTGTTGTAGAAAAACCTTGGTCAAATATTTTACCTATGTTTTCGGACTTTATGCCTCCGCCATCATCACTGACAGTTATTACAACCTTATTTCCTTCCTGATATGCAGTCAACTTTATAAGTCCTGATTTTGGCTTGCCAAGAATAACTCTATCCTCTGCGTGCTCTATTCCATGGTCTGCTGCATTTCTTAAAAGATGTACCAGAGGTTCTCCAAGTTCAGAGATTACTGTCCTATCCAATTCTGTTTCTTCACCTTCAACTGCAAATTCAAATTCTTTTTCTAAATCCTTTGACAAATCTCTCATCATTCTGGGAAATCTGTTGAAAACAACGCTTACGGGCTGCATTCTGATTTTCAATACCAAATCCTGCAAATCAGATGTAATTCTGGTAATCTGCTCAAGTGTTGAGTTAATTTCTTTAAACTCAAATCTACTGCTGATGTCATCTAATCTGTTCCTATATATGACCAATTCAGACACTAAATTCATAAAATGATCCAGTCTGCTTAAATCCACCCTAATGGATTGATTCGCATGGTTATGAGTATTGATTTCGGTTTTTCCTAAATCTTTTAATTTCGTTTTTTTTATTTTATTATCCGGATTATTGTTTGTTTTTTCTTCCCCGGCTGAAAAATCTTTATCTATCTCTTCTATTATGATATCATCTATTTCTGAAATTTCATCTATTTTTTCAAATATTATATCTTTGCTTTGCTTTGACAAAAATATTAATCTGAATTCAGTATCAAATTCTCCCTCTTCCAACTCCTCCGGAGCCGGATCCGAGTGAATTATTTCACCTATTCCTTCCAGTCTATTTACTACTAAATAGCTCCTTGCTCCTTTAAGCTGACAATCTTCGGACAATTTTACGATTATATTGTAGGCATTGAACCCCTTATCTATGGCGCTATTTATAACCATTAAATCAGTATCGCCTATTTTACCTGTTAAATCTATTTTATTTTCTTTTTTAACTTGTTTAATATCCTTTTTCCCAACACTGTCCAATTCTTTAAGTAAATCATCTATATCATATTCTATATATTTTTCATTTCTTAAATCTTCTATGATTTCCAGCAGCTTGTCTAAGCATTTAAACAGCAAGGTTATAATCTCCGAGCTAACTGTTACAGTCCCATCTTTAACAAAAGAAAATACATTCTCCATATGATGAGTTAAATTTTGCATAGTTTTATAGCCCATTGTGGCTGCCATACCCTTGAGAGTATGTGCTGCTCTGAAAATCTCATCTATTATGCTTTTTTCATCCGGTTTTTTTTCTAATTCCAGTAAACAGTCGTTTAAAGTTTGTATATATTCATCGGACTCTTCAAAGAACAATTCTCTATATTTACTTTCATCATCCATGATAACACCTCCTATTTTCAGCCTTATACTTTTTCATAAATAAAGGTTGAAATTTTCTTGAATCCAAATTCTTTTGGATTATATATTGCCTCAGTGGCACCTGTAAACAAAATTCCGCCTTTTACTAAGGATTCATTAAACTTCCTATAAATCTCATCTTTTGTTTCATTTTTTAAATATATTATTACATTCCTGCAAATAATTGCGTGAAATCCCTTTTGATATTTATCGAGTACCAAATCATGTTTTTTAAATGATACCATCTCTTTAATATTATCATTAATATAATATTTGTTTTCCTTTTCAATGAAATACTTGTCCAAATCTTTCTTATCTAAATTTTTGATTTCAAAATCCTTAAATACTCCATCTCTTGCCCTTTTCAAGACATTGTCATCTATATCGGTAGCTATAATCCTTTCATTGGTTTTGATATTGTTTTTATCTAAAATCATTGCCAAAGAATAGGGTTCCGCACCGATTGAACAGGCGGCACTCCATATCTTAATATTTTTAAATTTATGGTTTAAATAATCTCTTAAGATGAATTCAAAGTCGGCAAATATATCCTTATTTCTATAAAACTCCGTTACATTTATCGTTATATAATCTAAAAATTTGTTTCTGATTACCTCATCATTTGCTATTAACCTTGAATAATCCTCAAGAGTTAAAGCTCCGGAGCTTTTCATTACTGTAGCAATACGCCTTTTAAGCTGTTTCTCTTTATATGCATTTAAGTCTACATTCAACTCATCTCTTACAAACCGATAAAATCCTTCAAAGTTTAATTCCATTATTTCACCTTTGTTAAATTGTTTAATACTTTGGATATATCCTCTAAACTCAAAATACTATCAACTACTCCACTTTCCACCGCATTGCCCGGCATACCATATATGACGGAGGATTCTTCATCTTGTGCAATATTGTAACCTCCGTTAATTTTTATAGTATGCATACCATCGGATCCGTCTTTTCCCATACCTGTTAATATAATTCCTAAAAGATTCTCTCCATAAACCTCAGCTGCAGATTTAAACAAATAATCCACACAAGGCCTTACACCGAAAAGTTTAGCTCTGGAATCTAATCTTATTGTATCTCTCTCAACAGTCATATGAAAATCACCCGGTGCAATAAACACAACTCCTTTTTCAATTTTCATTTTATCTTCAACTTCTACTACCTTAACCTGTGATGCTTTATCAAGTCTCATTGCAAAAGATGTGGTAAAATCCTTTGGCATATGCTGTACGATAAAAATCGGGATATCTAAGTCCTTTGGCAATTTGCTGATTAAATATTCTAAAGCACTTGGTCCTCCTGTTGATGCTCCTATGGCCACTGCCTGAATCTTTTTTATATGTCTATCGGTCATATTTATTTAACCCTATATAATCTTTGTTCCTCGCAGAAATTATATATATAGGTCTTTACCTCCTGTCTAAAAGAAGATTGCATAAGAAATTTTTCATCAAGATATATCTCATTACAATTTTGTTATTTCCTTGTTTGCTGTCATTATATTTATCTCAAATGTATCTAAATTTACTACCATAGTTCTGCCAATATTTCCACCTGTATGGCTTGCAATAATCGGAATACCCATTTCCTTTAGTTTCTCTTTCACAGCCAGTACATTGCGTTCTCCGATATTTGAACACATATTTAACTCCGAGAAGTTGAACATACTTGCTCCTCCTGCTATTTTAGCAATTAATCCTATATTGAATTTGCCATTTGTAATCTTCGATACCATTAATGGAATAGCCAAATCCGCAAATTTCTCGGGCTTTAGGTCCTTATTGCTAAAAGGGGTACTATCCGGCAACATAATATGACTCAGTCCCCCTATCCTAGTTTTTGGATCATATATTGCTATACCTACGCAGGAACCGAGACCTAAAGTCATCAATACATCAGGTGAGCCAGACACCTTGTAGTCAGATATGCCCACTTTTATTCTACTTGTCATATTTTAATCACCATTTCATTTTAAGTCAATTTAAATCCATAGACTACTCTTCTTAAGTCCAACTCAACCATCTTCGAATATAAAACTTCTACTCAACTCGAGATGATAATCCTTTTATTTCTTCTTCTTGCTCCGGGGTAAAAACTTTATCAGTGTCTAAAATTATTATGGTGCCCTTTTCTGTATTGAAAAACCCCTTCATATAATCTTTTATAATTTGATATTCACTGTTTTTTTCTTCATATTGATCTTTGCTGAGTTTATATATTCCAATTATTCTTTCAACCAGAAGTCCTATTAATCCATCCTTCCAATTAACTACAAGGATCTTGTTTTCTCTCTTTATAGTGGTGCTTAAATTGTATAATCTAAGGTTTAAGTCTATTATTGGCAAAAACTTTCCATCATATTGTAAATATCCCAACAGATAATCCGAAGAATCAGGTATATCTTTGATATCCTTATATTCAATTACTTTCTCAACCTGTGGTACACTTAATCCAAATTTTTGATTATTGCTCTCAAAAACTACATATTGTTCCATGGTTACCTCCATATCAATTCACAACTTAATTCAATTCACAATGCACAATTCACAATGCACAATTTAAAATTTAAATTTGTTTATAGCGTTGTAAAGATCTTGTGCTAAGGTGGTCAATCCTTCACTGGCTATTGCTATTTCTTCAATAGATGCAGCTTGTTGTTCCATAGAAGCTGAGGCTTCTTCTGTGGAAGCCGAGTTCTCCTCTGCTATTGCAGTCAAATTTTGAAGAGTTTTTAATATTTCATTTTTCATTTGCTCCATTTCTTGACCGGATTCATATATGTTTTCGATATCAGCTATTGCTTCTTGAATCGCTTCTGTAATCAAGATATATTTTTCCTTGCTGCTCATAACACCATTTGTCTGATCATTTGCAATATCGGATACCCTTCCAATGGTCTTCACTGCATTCCCTGAATTTCTTTGCAATTCTACGACGATTTTATCTATATCACCGGTTGAGGATGAAGATTCTTCAGCTAATTTTCTTATTTCATCAGCTACTACAGCAAACCCTCTACCTGCATCTCCTGCTCTTGCAGCTTCTATTGCAGCATTTAAAGCAAGAAGATTTGTTTGCTCCGCTATTGAAGCTATTACTTTGCTAGCTTTTCCTATCTTATTTGAACTTTCATTTGTCTCTAGGATAACATCATTAATTTCTTTTATAGCAGCTATACTATCATCTGCTGCTTTAGTTAACTTCTCAATTCCCCTCAATCCATCTTCAACGGCTGCGGTTATTATTTCACCTTGCACCTTTAGTTTTTCTATATAAATCTTGTTTTGATCTATGGAATCTCCTAATAAAATCGCCTTCGTAGAGCCTTCTTCAGTACTTAATGCTTGTTCCGAAGCTCCCTTTGCAATTTCTTCCACTGTTTTTGTAACTTCTTCAGCTGCAAGTGCAGATTGCTTAGAGGTAGCTGTCAACTCTTTAGACGATTCTTGAACCCGTTCAGATGTATTATATACATCTTGAATCACCGTTCTAAAATTATCAATTATATTTTGAAAAGCCCGAGACAATATACCAGTCTCATCTTTTCTTTCCAAATCCTTTAAGGATACATCAGTAGTCATATCATAATCCGCTATTTGTTTTGAATATTCAACTACTCCTAATATAGGCTTTGCTATTACATGACCGGCCATATATGTAACAGTAATGCTTATGACCAAAATAAAAACAGTTGCCAATGTAATCATAACTCTTAACTTTGGAATAGCAGATAACGCCTCTTGTTTATTCGCTGTAACAACCAATAGCCAATCTGTTTCTTCAATAGGTGTAAATCCTGCAAACATGTCATTCCCTTGATAAGAATATTCCTCTAATCCAGACCTTTGTTCTAAAATCTTTTCAAATAGAGCTGCAAGAGATTTAATACTTTTGTCATTTTCCACTTCTACTAACGGATTGTATCCGGTTAATGCCTTTTCTCGATCCGGATGAGCAATTGTATTTCCATTACTATCTATCATATATGCATATCCTAATTCACCATAACCCGTATCGTCTGTAATATCGCTTAGAGTCTTAATATCCATATAGCCTAATAATCCACCAACCGTTCTTCCTGCTCTCTCAATCGGTGTAACATATGCAAGCACAAGTTCATCGTTTACCTGACTTTTAATAATATTTATACTGCTTTCGCCTTCAATTACCTTAAACAACGGGTCATCAGATTCCAATTTGATTGAATTTCCATCAACATAATTTATGTTTCCGCTCAAATTTATAACACCCAAATTTATAAATTCTGTATTTTGAACTTGACTTTTTAATATAGGCAATTGAGCAAACCAATTCATGCCCCTAATTTCGGTGATATTTGCTATCATTTCCAATGTTCTTTTCTGAGTTTCGAGACGACTTTTTATCAGCTTAGAATCTTCTTTCACAAGTTTAGACAACATTTTTTGAGATTCTTCAACAATACCAGCAGAAGCTCTTCTTACTGAGATGAAACCCAATGTCAGAGAAGATAAAAGTATAACAATTGAAAAATAGATAATCAATTTCCCTTTGATACTGTTATAATTTAAAGATTTAATTCTATCTGCAAATCTCCGAATGTCAAATGTTTTCTTGTCTTTTGAATCTTCCACATCCCTAACCCCCTTAAAAATTCTTATACTTACTAATATTTGAATCTATTTATCACTTGACTAAGGTCTTGAGCCAGATTTGACAGTCCTTCACTAGCACCTGCAATTTCTTCGATTGATGCCGATTGTTCTTCCATTGAAGCTGATACTTCCTGTGTCGCTGCTGAATTGTCTTCGGCAATTGAGGTTAAGCTTTTCAATGTTTCCAATATTTCGTCGATTATTTTTCCCATCTCTCGACCTGATTTATAAACTTGGACTACTGCTTCGATTTCAGCATCCATTGCTTGTCCAATCAATTGATATTTGTCTTTGCTATTTGCAACTTTATCCACCTGTTCAAGCCCTATTTCCGATACTCTGTTCATGATTTCTACCGCATTTTCTGCATTTTGTTGTAATTCCAATACTATTTCATCTATAGAGTTTGAAAATACAGTGGATTGCTCTGCCAACTTCCTGATTTCTTCTGCTACAACTGCAAATCCACGCCCGGATTCTCCTGCTCTTGCTGCTTCTATTGCCGCATTTAAAGCCAGAAGATTGGTTTGTTTGGCTATGGATGCGATAACTTTGCTTGCCTCGCCTATTTTGTCGGAATTGTCATGTGTTTTTAATATTACATCTTGAATTGCCTTTAGCGCTACTTTATTTTCTTCTGTAATGTCAAATAATCCTTGGATTTCTTCGAGCCCTTCTTCGACTACTTCCGAAACATTTTTAGATGCCTTAGTCATCTCTTGAGTATGTACATGATTCCTTTCTATTGATTCTTCAAGCAAAACTGCTTTTGAAGCTCCTTCTTCAGTACTCAAGGCTTGTTCATGTGCTCTTCTTGCTATATCCTCAATGATTTTGGATATTTCTTCCGTTACCACAGCTGATTGATGAGAAGTAGCTGTCAGCTCTTCCGAAGAAGCTGATACCTGTTCTGAAGAATTGCTTACTTCATTGATGACTTCTCGCAGATTCTCTGTAATATTTTGGAATGCTTTGGCTATTTCACCTATTTCATCACTTCTCGTTATTAAATCATCAGGGAAATCCTCCGAAATATCCAAATCAGCAATTTTCTTGGAATGATCAATTGATTTAACAATTGGCTTCGTAATTGAATTTCCAATTATATAAGTTAGAGCAATACATAATAAAACAATCAAACCAACTAAAAGAAATATATTATTTTTTAATTTAGCTATTGGTGCAAGTGCCTCATCTCGGTCAGCTTCTACTACCATGATCCATGGTGTCCCGGTTATAGGATAATATCCTGCTATTTTATCCTCTCCATCGTGTGTAAATGAAGAGAATCCTTTTTCTTCCTCAATTATTTTTTCAAATAATGATGACAATCCGGTCATACTTTCATCTCTTTTTACCTCTTTGATAGGATTAAATCGATCATAAACCATTCCTATATCCGGATGCGCTACAACTGTCCCCTGTTTATTTATCATAAATCCATAGCCTTTTTCTCCATATTTCATATCGTTGGATATATTGCTCAAAGTATTGCCATATAATCTACCGATTAAAATCCCAACTGTTTTATTGTCATTTTTGATTGGTACTCCTCCCATTAAGGCTATGCTGTTTGATGCCTTACTGACATATATGTCTGATATACTGGGTTTTCCTTCCCGAACTTTTTTAACAAAATCATCATCTGAGATCTCATCAAACATCCCTGATGAATAATGTATTTTCCCATCTTCTTGCAATATTCCTATTTCCAATAAGTTAGAATTTATCTTAATTTTTTGCAATACAGGCTGCTGCAATTCCCAATCCATACTTTCAATATCTTCTCTTTGAGCAATTGTTTCCAAAATCTTTATTTGTGTTTCGATTCTACTATATGTAAGATTTGAAGCCTCCTTAGCTTTTTCAGTAAGATTAGTCTCCAATTGCGCTGTTATCACATCGGTCCCTGTCCTTAATGCTAAAAATCCTAATATCGTACTCGATATAATTACAAGAACCAAAAATGAAATTATAAGTCTTGTCTTAATACTTTTCATGTCTATGTCCTCCTATCTAAAATATCTTTTAATGCTATAATTGATTTAATCAAACTTTTATAAAATATAGGGTAATTGCTTGTCCCATCATAGTTTGTTGATATGTGGTTTAAAATAATTAAAAAATATCATATATATACATATATCGACTAATTATGCAAAATATTAATACTTTACATCTTAAGGAAAATCTTTATTATTGTCGTCTTTTACAGCACGTAATATAGCTAATGTCTCTATAGTTCCTGCTAAATCTGCCAATTCTTCTATCTTTTTTGCCTTTATAAACTTACAGCTTTCACAGATTTCATCTTCACCTGAAAACAATTGTTGACAATGCGGACATATTTTAATAGACATAAAAAACCTCCTTATACACTTTGTTTTAGTATAAGGAGATCTAAAGATTATTATACATTGATTTTATTATACTGCCCCAAACACATTAACTACTCCGTTCATTAAAGTCATGATCAGTATTCCTGCTATTGTATTCCCGACAAAAATTGCAGGAAATGCCAATTTAAATCTCATATTCAATAAGGCTGCAATCAAACTGCCACTCCATACTCCTGTTCCCGGTAAAGGAATAGCCACAAAAACCAGCAATCCCCATGCTCCATATTTCTGGATATTTTCGGATTTATTCATAGAGCGGTTGGTTAAACTAAATACCAGCTTTTTAAAAATTTTGGTCTTTTTCATATAATTAAATATCGGTCTAATCAAAAATAGTATAAATGGCACCGGTATCATACTCCCAATAAGGCTTAGAAGCAAGGAATGCAGCGGTGATAATCCTAATGAAATTCCTACTGGAATAGCTCCTCTAACTTCTATAACAGGCAAAGCTGCAGTAAGCATTACTGTAAATTCAATTGATAAAAAATCCAATAACTCTTGAAAAATTGTTCCCATTTTTGTCCCCTTAAAACCAATATGCCTTTGATATTACTTTGATATTATACAAGTTAATTCTAGACAATAAAGCCTGCATTTCTTATTTTATCTATTAAACCTTTTATATCGTCAATGTCAAATTTTAGAACTACTCTTGCATTGCCTTCTATTTTTGAATCCATCATAGCTATATTGGATATATTTATATTCTCCTCTTTGATTAGATTGGTCAATCTTGCTAATTCTCCTGGGATGTCACGCAAATCTATCACTAATTTTGAAGAACCTTTGTTTATCCCAAGCATATTTGAAAATGTTTTGAATATTGCGCGATGAGTTAATATCCCTGTAAATTTATTGTCGGAATCTAAAACTGCTAAAAATGGTATCTTAAGTTCTCCTAATATATGAGATGCTTTTTCTATCTCATCCATTTCATGTATAAAACTAACCTTACTGGTATAGATATCTTTGACTTTTTTGTTGGTGATGTAGTCCTGAAAATTGTCATATCCTTCTTCAACATATCCTCTATATATTGTCTCTTTCATAATTATTCCGGCTAAATCTCCGTTGTTTGCAACAGGTAATGATAAAAAACTCTCTTGCCCCATCCTTTTTAAAGTATTTTCAATTGTCTCCTCTAAATCAACGATAGTTAGTTTTTCTTTAATAAGCATATGATTTTTTACTAACATTTGTACACCCCCAATTTATCCATGATTTAGTTAATTCTCATCTTATAAATGTATAAATTATTCTTGCTTTACATCATTATATCACAAGTTTAAATATAAAATATACCTTTATAATAATTATAGATAAGGGTAGAGTAAGAATAAAATATAAAAAAGGCCTACAGCAATAGCCTGTAAGCCTTGATTTCACTATGGTGCACCTTCAGGGATTCGAACCCTGGACACCCTGATTAAGAGTCAGGTGCTCTGCCAGCTGAGCTAAAAGTGCAAAACCAAACGACAAAATTTATTATACTACTTCTAAATCCATTTGTCTATAGTTTTGTTATTTTTTTAAAGCTATCTTAATATTATTTCCACAGTCACCGGATTATGATCAGTATTTTTAAAATATGTATCCGTCGTAGTTGTGTAATTTATTTCTATATTATCTGAAACTAAAAAGCCATCTATTGAAGCAAGAAAATTATAGCCTTTTTTATATTCTGTTTCCATAGTTCTAACAGTGGGTACAGCATAATCTATTGCCCAATTATATCCATCAACGCTAAAATCATCGGGAAGATTCTTTAACCAAAAAGGCCATGATTCTTCATGAGAAAATTGATATGGGTCTGTATCGGGCAGATTGTGATTCCAATCTCCTCCCACAACTATATATGAACCTTTTTTATATTCTTCATTTAAATGCTCTTTTAAAAAGAAAAGTTGCTGTTGTCTAATAAATCCACCTTCTTCAAAAGCGGATAGATGCAAGTTTATGACTACTAAATCCTTATCATTTTCTACTTGATATCTGGTTTCTGTGAAACACCTATCCAATTCAAATAACTGAGTAGGCCATTTTTCTTTACCGGGTAAATCATATCTATGGGAACTTTTTGTGTAAAATTTAGAGTAAGTAGCAATTCCGGATTTGATTTCCCCCATTGGCTTAAACACAGGCACAGGTACCCATGATACGTCATAATTCTTGCCAAATACATAACTATAGTTTGGATACTTAATGCTCAGATATTCTTTTTGATTTATCTTATAGCTTCTGCTGGACTTTACATCTACTTCTTGTAACATAAATACATCCGGATTTATCTTATCTATGGTATTCACTATTTCTTCTAGATTTTCTTTTACTTTATCTAAATTTGAAGCTCTGGAGTTTTTGCCTCCATCAGCAAAGAAGTTCTGTTTTTCATCCAGTCCAGCATAACCAATGTTGTATGTTGTTATAGTTATAGGTTCATTAAGCGCTATTGTTTTAACTTGATTGTTGTTAATAGCTAACGTTTCTACCGTATCAGGTTTATAGTCTGTGATAGAGATATAAAATAAAAATAAGCCTATAAAAAGAAGAACCAAAAAAATAATTGCTAAACTTTTTCTCAATATCTGCATAGTATCCCCTCTTTCGTTTAGTCAATTCACAAACTAAAACCGTGTCCTCTGAAATAAGACATATTACTACAGTTAATGCAGCCTATCTCTAATTTATTCCTGGAACTCTTGTGAATGTACCGACGCAAATCGGGTTAGAATATCTTCAAGCCACACAATTATTCATAATTCTCACGAAGGAAAAATACTGATAAAGTCCCCGGACCGACATGAGCTCCTATGGTTGCACCAATTATATTTATTACAAATTCTTTTGCTCCAAATCTTTCTTCTATTAACTCTTTCAGCTTCAATGCACCATTTATATCATCTGCATGATTTATGCCTATAACCTGTTTAGTAAAATCAGCCGCTTTACCTCTTTCAGCCATTGTATCAAGTAATTTTTTATATCCGTTGTTTTTTCCTCGTACTTTATCAAACGGTACAAGTTTTCCATCTTTCATTTCTATTATGGGTTTAATATTTAACAACCCACCAACTACTGATTGAGTTCTAGATACTCTTCCGCCTCTGTAGAAATATTCAATATTATCTACATATACTATATGTTCGACATTTTCCTTATAAAAGTTAATAGCTTTTAGAATTTCCTCCTTTGATTTTCCTTCTTTTGCTAGCTTTGCCGCTTCTAAAACAATTAGTCCAAATCCGACTGATGCTGCCTTTGTATCTATTATGTCCATATCAAAATCAGGATACTGTTCCTTTATGCCCTCTAATACAATGACCGATGTTTGATACGTCCCTGATAACCCTGAAGAGAATGCTAAATATATGCAAGATTCATTATTCTTTGCATATTCTTCAAATTTCTTTTGAAACGTACTTGGCGGTATTTGCGCTGTCTTATAGACTTCACCATTTCTCATCCCATTGTATACGTCGACGGCATCAATAGTTACTCTATCCAAATATTCTTTTTCACCTTTTAATACAACGATTGGTAAAATGTCAATATCATATTCCTCTATTATATCCTCCGGTAAATCACAACAAGTATCACTTAATATCTTAATCAATTCTTTCCCTCCTCTTCCTATATTATTATAATACACCATTTTATATAATTTTTTAATACCCAAATAATTAAAATGGGTATAAAAATATTATTTGCTAAATAGATTATTAGTAAAACAAAAGGAGTGATGCTTTTTATGAAGTTATTTTATACGAGTAAAAAACTGTTTTTTACCTTAATTGGTCTTATAATATTTGTAGTCATATTGGTACTATTATTTTTAGTAGTTAAATAATCTTAAGATACTTATGAAAATTCCCGAATTTATAATCATGATTTGAGAAAATATAGTGGATGTATTTGAATTCCATCCACCATACTTTTCTCATTTATTATACTTATTTATCAGCAAATCTAGCTCTTGACTAAAACTTACTATTCTTTCATCGGAAAGATTTTCGTCTATAAATGTGTATAATTCTTGCCGCATTTTCTCTATTTCTTCTTTTAATCTTTTATCTTCAGCCAATTTATTCATTATTACTCCTTTGCCTATCAACGTTAACCTTATTTACACCTTCATTATTAAATTTAAATTTAATATTTTTACCCAGCAATTCATAATTATACTACTTTTTTAGGCTATCTAAATAATAAAATTCTTACAAATAATTGCAATCTTTTACAAATAATTTATATTTATAGATATACTATATTATATAATATGTATAAAGGAGGTTTTAGGTTTGGAAAATTTATTGGATAGGTTTTTAAATTATGTTAAGTTTGAAACAACTTCGGACGAAAATTCTACGTCTGTTCCCAGCACCAAAAATCAAAAGGAGTTCGCCAAGACTTTGGTAAAGGAATTGAAAGAAATAGGTCTAAAGGAGGTAAGCGTTGATAACAACGGCTATGTAATGGCAACATTGCCGACAAATATGGTAAAGGATGTACCGACCATAGGATTTGTTGCTCATATGGACACAAGCCCAGATATGTCCGGGAAGGATGTAAACCCAAAAATTATTAAGGATTATAAAGGTGGGGATATAACACTCAATGCGGAAAAAAATATCGTTCTTCGTACTGCAGATTTTCCCGAACTAAATGATTATATTGGTCATGATTTGATTACTACAGATGGTACAACGCTTTTGGGTGCAGATGACAAGGCTGGAATTGCTGAAATAATTACAGCCATGGAATATTTGATACAAAATCCGGAAATTCCACATGGAAAAATAAAAATAGGCTTCACTCCGGATGAGGAAATTGGGCGAGGAGCAGATTTCTTTGATGTTGAAAAATTTGGCGCTGATTTTGCATATACGGTGGATGGCGGCTCTATAGGAGAATTGGAATATGAAAACTTCAATGCCGCTTCTGCCCGTATTGTAATACAGGGAAGAAATGTTCACCCGGGAACCGCTAAAGATAAGATGATTAATTCCATGTTAATCGCCACAGAACTTAATAATTTACTTCCTGTGAATGAAAAACCTGAGTATACTGAAGGCTATGACGGTTTTTATCATCTTACCGGTTTTAACGGAGATGTTGAAAGTACAACAATGAATTATATAATTAGAGACCACAGCATGGAAAAGTTTGAAGCTAAGAAAAAAAATCTTGAAAAAATTGTGGATTTTCTTAATTACAAATATGATGATAAAATCAGTTTGGAGATAAATGATTCTTATTATAATATGAAGGAGAAGATTGAACCTGTTATTTATATTGTAGATATGGCTAAAGAAGCAATGATGGATATAGGTATAAAACCTATAATCCAACCTATAAGAGGCGGAACTGATGGCGCTAGACTCTCATATGAAGGATTGCCTTGTCCTAATTTATTTACCGGTGGTTTAAACTTCCATGGTAAATATGAATATATTTCAATCCAAGGTATGGAATTAGCCGTTAAAACAATTTTGAAAATAATTGAAAAGGTACAGGAATTACCTATTCACAATTCACAGTTCACAGTTCACAATTAATAATTTAAAATTAAGAATTAAAAGTAAAAGTTAAGTTAGAAAGTTGAAGGTAAAATCCAGAATAACTAGGCGGTCTTAGACCGCCCTAATCTTCAACATTTCTTAAATTTTCTAATATTACATCTTTCTTTATCATAAATAAATGTCTACTGTTTTCTTCCAATGCCTTTCTAAAATCAGCAAGACTCAAAGATATTTTTTCAACCCTTTCAGGATCCTCATCTTCTTCTTGTTTCAACCGTATTTTATTTATATTCTCTTCTCTGCCATTTAATAAATTGATAGCACCTTCTAAGTCCCCTTGAACAGCCTTCAAATACGCTTGATTTGCTGCATATCTGATTGTATATATATCTCCGCTTATTTCATCTTGATATAGATCATAAAAAGGTTTTAAATTCAAATAAGAATTGCTGGCTGAATCATATATTTCTATTATGTTTTTATTTTCAACTGCCTTTGTCAAGCTATTTAGAGACGTCTCAAATTTATCCGATGCTTCTTGTGTTAAGCCTTTTTTCATTCCTTCTGCTTCATAATTATTCCAATTGGTGTGAATCCCTTCAAGTTTTAATTGCATTCCATCCCAAGAATTTTTAATCATTTCTTCTTTAGACAAAGGTTTTTGTTGTTTGCCTGTTTGTTGTTGCTGCTGACCTGATTCACCCTGAGATTCATCGTTTGACCGCTCACCTTGGTTACTTCCACCGTCACCGCCATCACTACCGGATGTGCCATTTTGTCTATTACTCTCCGATTGACTTGAGGGATTGACTTGTGATTGTTGCTGCTGCTCTTTTGAAGGTATATTTAAATTTAATTTTTCTATTTCATCTACTTTATTTAAAATATCATCTATCCCAGCCGATAATTCTCTTAAACTTCTTGGCGCCTTATCCTTCGGCTTATATTCAGTTTGTGTATTTTCTCTATTACACCCAAATAGTAATACTACAAATAAAGAGATAATTAGCAATATAGTTCTATTATTTTTCAAAAAAATCACCTCGGAATTATTTTATCCAGAGGTGTATATTATATTCTTTTAATCATTACAATATAGGGGACAACAATCTTGAAAATGATTCTTTAAATTTAACAAAATTAGATCTTTTATTATACCCTTCTAATGTAATTTCTCTGCAATCCGTTAAATCATTTAAAAAGTGCTCAGTTAATTTAAGATTTATAGTTTCATCGTACATAAATGCATTGACTTCAAAATTTAGTTTAAAACTTCTGATATCTAAATTGGCAGTACCTACCGAGGATACAAAATCATCCATTATAACAACTTTAGAATGGAGAAACCCTTTTTCATAAGTGAAAAATTTTACTCCTGCTTCAAGTAATTCTCCTATATAGCTTAAACTTGCCCAATATACAAAGGGGTGATCGGGTTTATTCGGTATCATAACACGCACATCCAGCCCCGATAATCCGGCAAGTTTCAGCGCTTCAAAGATACTGTCATCAGGTATAAAATAAGGTGTCTCAATATAAACTTTATCCCTTGCATTGGATATCATCTTAAGATATCCATCCTTAATGCTTGCCCATTTGGAATCAGGCCCACTGGATACTATTTGCATGCCAACATGGTTATCTTTATTTTCTTCCGGAAGGTAGCTGAAACAGTTTTCTATTCCCTTTTTAGTAGCAAATCGCCAGTCTAAAGAAAACCGCCATTGCAGGCTGCTTATAGCTGACCCTTCAACTTTGATATGGGTATCCCTCCATTTTCCAAGTCTCTTTGAATATCCTAAATATTCATTCCCGATATTCATCCCTCCAAGATACGCCTCTTTCCCATCTATAATACAAATTTTCCTATGATTTCTATAGTTAATTCTTACACTTATAAAGGGAACAAATGGCGGTAAAAATATTGCTGCTTCACCACCTGCATCTTTAAGAGGTTTTAGAAATCTTCTGGTTAATGTCCTCCCGCCCATTCCATCCACCAATAGTTTAACCTCTACTCCGGATTTTGCTTTCTTTGTTAGGGCATCCATTATCTTCCTACCTAATTCGTCTCTTTTAAAAATATAGTATTCCATGTAAATATATTTTTCAGCTTTTTCTATGCTTTTCATAAGAGCATTGAATTTATCTTTTCCATGGAAATATAAATCTACCTTATTGTCCATTGATAAGAAGGATTGACTGCTTATTAAATGCATTTTGATAATATCTTCATAGCGATGAAAATTGGGATCTTTTAATGAAAATTCATTTTGTTCTATCTGCTCGCCTTGGCTTTCGGCCATTATTTGAAAGCAATTATCCTCTTCTTCTTTCGTTTTAAATACTCTTTTCTTGGATAAATCCTGCCCCAGAAAAAGATATAATATAAACCCAAACCCCGGAAGAAAAGCTATTACCATAAGCCATAACCAAGTAGAAGTCGGATTTCTTCTTTCAAAAAATACCAATAATATTGCAAGTAAGATATTTATCCATATTAAATTATGCAAAAGCCATAAATACCCATCAACAAAATGTTCCATTCATATCCCCCTGTATCAATTCGCAGTTCACAATTCACAGTTCACAATTCAAAACCGGATATCCTTCCAACATTAATTTGCTCTTAAGGTGAATCGGATCCTAACAACTCTTCACTCTTAGTTCTTACCTCTTCACTATCCTTTAATTGTGAATTGATTAACTGTTTTTCTTTGATTTATATCTTTTACTTGAGTTCAATATTCTTTTTCTTATTCTAAAGTTTAACGGTGTTACTTCGATTAACTCGTCATTTTCAATAAATTCAAGTGCTTCTTCTAAAGACATTTCCTTTGGCGGAGATAGTCTCAAAGTCTCATCACTTCCGGAAGCTCTCATATTTGTCTGTTGTTTTTTTCGAGTTACATTTACCTCTATATCAAGTCCCTTTGGATTTGACCCGACTATCATACCCTCATATACCTGAACTCCCGGTCCTATAAATAAAGTACCTCTCTCCTGAGCTGAATATAGTCCGTAAGCAGTAGATTCTCCGGTTTCAAACGCTATAATCGACCCCAACGGTCTTCTGGGTATATCGCCTTTATATGAGGCATAGCCATCAAATACCGAGTTCAATATACCATTGCCCTTTGTATCCGTCATGAATTCCTGTCTATAACCTATAAGTCCTCTAGCAGGAATAGAAAATACTGTCCTGGCATATCCGCTGTTTGCCTCTGACATGTTTATTAACTCGCCTTTTCGCATACCGAGTTTTTCAATTACTGTCCCTATAAATTCATTTGATACATCTATAGTTACCTTTTCAATTGGTTCCATTTTCTTTCCATCGATTGTTTTGTACAAGACTTCCGGTTTAGATATTTGAAATTCATAGCCTTCTCTTCTCATATTTTCTATTAGTACAGACAGATGCAATTCTCCTCTTCCAGATACTTTAAAAGCATCTGTTGACTCCGTATCTTCTACCCGTAAACTGACATCCGTTTGAAGCTCTCTATATAATCTGGTTCTAATCTGTCTGGACGTGACATATTTTCCCTCACGGCCGGCAAATGGACTGTCGTTTACTGAAAAGGTCATAGCAAGCGTAGGCTCTGAAATCTTAACAAATGACAACGGCTCAGGATTGTCAACAGGGCAAATTGTATCCCCTATATGAATATGTTCAATCCCTGTTACAGCTATTATGCTTCCTACTTTTGCAGATTCCACCTCTACTCTATTCAATCCTTCAAATTCAAATACTTTACCTATTTTTACTTTTTCTTTCTTTGTTTCATCTAATAGATTAACTATTATTCCTTCTTGATTTGTTACAATCTTACCTCTTTCAATCTTTCCTATTCCTATTCTTCCTACATAGTCATTGTAATCTATGGTAGATATGAGCACTTGAAGAGGAGCATCCTCATCTCCTTCCGGAGCAGGGATATATTCCAATATGGTTTCAAATAATATGCTCATATCTTCGCCTTCTCCATTTGCATCTAGGGTTGCTGTCCCTTGTTTTGCAGATGTAAATACAAAGGGGCACTCTAATTGGTCTTCATTTGCTCCTAATTCAATAAATAAATCCAATATCTCATCTATTACTTCCTCCGGTCTAGCCTCCGGCCTATCTATCTTATTTATACATACTATTACCCTTAAATTCAATTCCAAAGCCTTTTTAAGTACAAATTTAGTCTGTGGCATTGGCCCTTCAAAAGCGTCAACCAGTAACAATACTCCGCTGACCATCTTTAGTACTCGTTCTACTTCTCCTCCAAAGTCGGCATGTCCGGGAGTATCTATGATATTGATTTTAGTTCCTTTATAGTGCACCGATGTATTTTTTGATAATATGGTAATTCCTCTTTCTCTTTCGATATCATTGGAATCCATTACCCTTTCTTCTACTACTTGATTTTCTCTAAATATCCCTGATTGTCTTAGCAGGCTATCCACCAATGTAGTCTTGCCATGATCAACATGGGCTATTATTGCAATATTTCTTACGTCTTCTCTTTTTATATTCATACTTAGTTCCCTTCTATTCTAGATGTTTCCTATTTTTCCCCTAACTAAATTATTCTATCATACTTTTCCCCAGATGCAAAACAAATATTTAAGGGATGGTTAATACCACCCCTATCAATTAATTAAACAAGAATTCAAATATCATATTTGCCGCATCTTCCCGCTTAAGCTCATATTTTGGTTTAATATACCCTGTACCGTCTCCACTTATGATTTTTAGCCCATATGCTATATTCATATAACCTTTAAGGTCTTCTTCTATATCATTTCCATCCTTAAACAGCTCTTTATATATATTTGGTATCTCAGCCAGTTTTTCATATTTCATTGCCCGGACAATAAATTTGGCAGCTTCTTCTTTGGTAACTATCCTCTCTTGATTTTTTTCATCTTCTTTTATTATATTTTGTCTCGCTAACTCTTCATACACAATATCCAGATCGGCTTCCGTTTCTGTTCTATAAGGATTTGTTGATTTCCATAATAAATATAGAAAATCTTTTTGTTTAATTTTATCCTTTGGTTTAAATTTACCGTTACTAAATCCTATTCCATATTCTGCAAGCGCATTTATCTTATCTTTGGCATATGAATCTAAAATATCATCATAGTTGGGAATCTTGATTTCCTTGTAAGGAGCACCTGAATTGTCTAATATATCCCCTGTATGTGCATCTATGATACGAGGCTTATCTTTACTTATAGAATAGACCAACTTAATTGCCTTTTCATTCTCTCTATCTTTGCTGGAAATGGATGTATAATTTAAACCCAATCCTATTTTATCAAACAATGTTTCGTATGCCTTATCTATGGATATAATATTTTCTTTTGGCGGAAATTCTCCCTTATACCAGCTTATATTATATGAACTTATGTCCTTGTTTACAGCATCTATGCCTATGGAAATGCTATCTGACTCCACATAGATTTCATCAACCTTTCTTATAAAGTTGAAGTTATAATATTGCTGATCATCATCTACTGAGTTTTCCATATATTCGACTTCATCAACTTTTTCAGGATTGATTTTCTTTATATAATCTTTCACTATTTCCAAAGCTTCTGATTTTTTGATGATCGGCTTTGCATTTGCATCTATATTCCTATTTTTATAGAAGCTTATCAAATCCAGTGTTTTTGCATCTAATGATATATTTATATTATCATTTTTGTCCTTATTAGCATTTAAAAATCCTAAACGGTAGAAGAAATCATCGGAATTCTCATGGCTTGAATAAAGGTTATGATTTTGTAGCTTATAGGTATTATCAATCTTTAAGATTTCTCTTGCTTTTTTTTCAGCCTCTTTTACATCTTTAATTCCGCTTAATTTGTCTATCTCCCCTTGTTCTTCCGGAGTTATGATCGGCTCGCCGCCTTCACCTCCCATATCCATTGCCTTTTCATTCATTGCTCTATATATACCATAGTTAGATAGGATAATCGGTTTGCCAGTTACCGCATCTATTCCCTTTTCTTCACCAATATAGGAATAAGCCAGATAATATTTACTGTCTTTATCTGCATCCAACAGTCGTGAATACCTATTTCTATTTTTATATATTAATTTCAAACCTATATCCTTTATGTAAGCTTCTTTTGCACTTTCCGATGAAATAATATTTTCAGCCTTCGGAAACTCTAAGGCTCTTTCCCACTCAGCATAGTAAGATGATATGTTTCCTGTCTCAATATTTACATCGATACTAATCGTATTTTCACTATATGGGATATCACCTACTACCCTTATAAAATAAAAATTATAATTTTTATCCCATGTATTGATTGGATCTGTACTTGGTATAAGTTTAATTTCTTTAAAAATTATCGGATCAATTTTCTCTATAAATTCTAAAGCGGATTTCAGTGCCTCGTCTTTACTAATACTTGGCAGTTTTGGTGTTGATTCTTTCTCGTATCGAAAATATTTTTCAAAAGAGATAACATTTCCTTTTGAATCCGTCTGTATATTTATATTTGGTAATTTCACTTTAGAGTCTGTCCATTTTAAGAAAAAATTCACTTCGTTGTCGTATGAGTTAACTTGAGAAACAAATCCATCATAATCGTTTGAAATATCAAACAGCTCTTTCATCTTTAGTATAACACTTTCTAGAATCTTTTCACTTGTTTCTTGACCATACGCCCTTGATGGTACAATAAAACTAAAGACCATTGAACATATAAGCACAAAAATTAAAGTATTTTTCATCATATCCCTCCTAATGGAAATATTTAATTGCAACTACTCTATTTTTATCCACATAAAATTCATCCGATAACCCATTGACTATTACAAGTCCCCTGCCACAACATTTCAATTCCGTAGGATTATACGATTTTATATCATAGTCAATGCCTTCGCCTTCATCCTTAACTTCAATCTTGAGTTTATTGTCGACTACCTCCAAGCTAAGTGTAACGCATTTTGAACTCATACACTCATTACCGTGAAGTGCACCATTTACTATAAGTTCATTTAATATTATTCGTATATCAAACAAAATATCTCTATTTTGTATTATTCCTCCTAATAATTTTAATTTTTCATCAATAAAGGTTTTTATGATTTCCAAGTCGCTACACACTGTACCTTTATAAATATAGGGCATTTGATTCACATCCATATCATATAATTTTCTTTATATTTAATTTACCCAGATTTTAGTATTACTAATCTATTTACTTAATTTGAATATGCAAATAAATATAATGATTTTGCTGTTTAACTTTATGATTTTGAGGGTAAGATTTATATAATTAAATTTGAAGGGAGAATTGCTATGGATAGATGGGTATGTGGACCATGTGGATGGGTATATGATCCTGAAGAAGGAGATCCGGACGGAGGTATAGAACCGGGTGTAGCTTTTGAAGATCTACCCGAGGATTGGGTTTGTCCAATCTGCGGAGCCTCAAAAGAAGATTTTGAAAGGGAATAATACATAAAAGACCGGTGAAATTTTTTCACTGGTCTTTTTCTATCCCTAATATGGAGGTAAATCCATCCCAGACATATTCTACATTTATTTTTTTAGATGCAGAATAAGGTATAATCAAGTTGGTATCTTTTATATCAAGCTTATTTCTTATTATCTTTATATTTTTTTGCCAATTTGCTTTAGAAATCTTATCTACCTTTGTGGCTATGACATATCCGGTAAAACCATAGGACCTTATCCATTGATACATAATAAGATCTTGGCTTGTGGGTTCATGTCTTATATCTACTATCAATACAATCTCTTTAAGATTCTTTCTTGTTATTAGATATTCTTCTATTATTTTTCCCCATTTATCCTTTTCCGCCTTTGACACCTGCGCATATCCATATCCGGGCAAATCAACAAATCTAAATTCATCATTTATTATATAGAAATTTATAGTCCTTGTTTTTCCAGGCTTACCGCTGGTTCTGGCTAAATTGTTTCTATTCAGCATAGAATTTATAAATGAGGATTTGCCTACGTTTGATCTCCCTGCAAATGCTATTTCCGGTAATTCATCATACGGATATTGTTTCGGACTTACTGCCATGGCTTGCAAATCAGATTTAATGATTTTCATCTTTAGGCTCCTTTACCAATGCATTAGATAATACTTCTTCCATATTTCTAACCAATATCAAGTCCATTTTCTTTCTGATTTTTTCCGGAATATCCTCCAAGTCCTTTTTATTTTCTATCGGAATGAGTACCTTCTTGATTCCCATTCTATGGGCTGCCAAAACTTTTTCCTTGATTCCGCCAACAGCCAGTGCTCTGCCACGCAATGTGATTTCTCCTGTCATAGCAACATCCTTTTTAATAGGAGTATTTGATAATGCAGATATAACTGCAGTAGCCATCGTAATACCTGCTGATGGTCCATCCTTTGGAATTGCACCTTCAGGCACATGAATATGAATATCCATATCCTTATAGAAATCGTGTTCAATATTTAATATTTCACAGTTTGCTCTAATATAACTTATCCCCGCCATGGCTGACTCCTTCATTACATCTCCTAATTGACCGGTAAGCTGAAGTTTACCTGATCCCTTCATAATGTTCACTTCTATTGATAAGGTCTCTCCGCCTACAGTTGTCCATGCCAGCCCATTTGCTACTCCTATTTGATCTTCTGCTTCAAGAGTATCAAATCTGTATTTTTCTACTCCCAGATAATTCGATAAACTGCTTGAGTTTATTCTGACAACTTCTAAATTTTCTTCAACTATTCTCTTAGCGGCTTTTCTACAGATATTGGCTATGTTCCTTTCCAAATTACGGACTCCAGCTTCCCTTGTGTAATTATTTATGATATCCCTTACAGCATGTTCTGAAATTATAAGTTGGTTCTCTTTTAGCCCATGCTCTTTAATCTGTTTGGGGAGCAAATATCTCAATGCAATCTGCAGCTTCTCCTCCTCAGTATATCCGCTTATTCTAATGACTTCCATTCTATCTAAAAGGGGTGCGGGAATAGACGCAGTGGTGTTTGCTGTAGTTATAAACATAACCTTGGATAAATCAAATGGCACATCTAAAAAATGATCTGTAAATGTTATATTTTGTTCAGGATCAAGTACTTCAAGTAATCCGCTGGCAGGGTCTCCTGTATAATCACTATTCAGCTTGTCTATTTCATCAAATAAAAATACAGGGTTTTTGCTTCCTGCTTTTTTTATCTGACTTATCACTCTGCCCGGCATACTTCCTACATAAGTTCTTCTATGCCCTCTAATTTCAGCCTCATCTCTCAATCCACCTAAAGACATACGGACAAAATTTCGATTTAATGCTTTTGATATGGACTTTGCTATGGATGTCTTTCCAACCCCCGGAGGTCCGACTAAACAAAGTATCGGTCCTTTCATGCTGCTTGTAAGCTTTCTTATTGCAATAAATTCCAATATCCTTTCCTTTACATCCATAAGTCCATAGTGATCTTCATCCAAAATCTCTCTTGCCATCTTTATATCTATCTTTTCCTTGGTTTCCTTGCCCCAAGGCAATTCTACTATCCAATCCAGATATGTTCTAATAACGCCAACTTCAGCAGAATATGGAGAGGTCTTAGTTAGTCTGTCGACCTCTTTTAATGCCTTCTCTTTTACTTCCTTCGGCATTTTTATTCTATTGATTTTCGTCTTATAGTCTTCTACATCTAGAGTAATATCATCATCTTCACCTAATTCTTTTTGAATTGCCTTAAGCTGCTCCCTAAGATAATATTCCTTCTGTACTTTATTTATTTGTTTTTTTACTCTTTGATTTATTTTGTTCTCTATTTTTAGCAGTTCTACTTCTTTTTGAAGTATCACGTGCAATACTTCAAGCCTTTCATAAAAATCAAAGGTCTCAAGTATTTTCTGATTATCTTCTTGTTTTAATAAAACATATGAAGATATGACATCTGCCAATCTACCCGGATCCTCAATATCAGAAATTGTCATAAATACTTCGGAGGGCACCTTGCTGTTCAAAGAAATATAATCTTCCAAATCCTCCAGCACGAGTCTCATGGCAGCTTCTAACTCTTGACTTTTCTCTATTTGTTCATAATCATAAGTCAATTCTTCAACTTCTGCTATAAAACATGGATCCTCTTCGACTACCGTTTCTACTCTACCCCTATTTATACCTTCCACCAAAACCCTGATGCTCCCACCGGGCAGCTTTAATATCTGTTTGACCTTTGCAATTGTACCTACACGGTAAAAATCATCTGCCTTAGGGTCATCTACCTTGGAATCTATCTGTGTACATAATAGGATAGCTGTATCATCGATCATAGCCTTATCAATAGCCTGAATGGATTTATCCCTTCCCACATCAAAATGAATTACCATATGTGGAAAAATCGAAATCCCTCGAAGCGGTATTAATGGCAGGGTCTTCTTTTCAAGTTTATATATGTTTTCCATCTTGCCCCTCCCTTAACTTAAAAACAAAGGCTCACTATTTGTGAGCCTTTATGATGCAGATTCTTTACTGCTGTTTTTTTTCTGCCTACTTCTCTTTTTTCTATCGGAAAGCACTAAAGTAGGCTCGCTTCCTTTTTCGATGACATCATTTGTAACAATACATTTTTCTATATCATCTCTAGAAGGCATTTCATACATTATATCCAGCATTGCCTCTTCAATTATACTTCTTAACCCTCTGGCTCCCGTTTTTCTTTCTATTGCTTTTTTAGCAATCGATACTAAGGATTCCTCATCTATTTCCAATTCAACATCATCCATATTGAAAAGTTCCTTGTACTGTTTAACTAAAGAATTTTTTGGCTCAGTTAATATCCTAACCAAAGCGTCAATATCTAATTCTTCAAGGGTAACCAATACGGGAAGTCTACCTACAAACTCTGGAATCAGCCCATATTTGAGCAAATCTTCAGGCTGAATTTCCTTTAGGATATCCCCCATTTTCATGTCTGCCTGCGACTTGATATCTGCGCCAAAACCCATGGTCTTCTTCCCTACTCTGTTTTGGATTATATTATCCAATCCATCAAAAGCTCCGCCTACTATAAACAAGATATTTGTAGTGTCCACCTGTATAAATTCTTGATGCGGGTGTTTCCTTCCGCCTTGCGGAGGCACATTTGCAATAGTCCCTTCAAGAATCTTAAGCAGCGCTTGTTGTACGCCTTCACCGCTTACATCTCTTGTTATTGAAGGATTCTCAGATTTTTTGGCTATTTTATCAATCTCATCTATATAAACTATTCCCTTTTCAGCTCTCTCAATATCGTAGTCTGCTGCCTGTATTAGTTTTAGTATAATATTCTCAACATCTTCCCCAACATACCCCGCTTCTGTTAATGAGGTAGCATCTGCTATCGCAAATGGAACATTCAGAATTTTTGCTAAGGTTTGTGCAAGTAGCGTCTTACCGGAACCTGTTGGCCCTATCATTATTATATTGCTCTTCTGCAATTCCACATCATTAGGTTTTGTTTTTCTGTTTATCCTTTTATAATGGTTATAAACTGCCACAGCGAGGGCTCTTTTTGCTCTTTCCTGTTTGATGACATAATCATCAAGCGCTTCTTTAATTTTTAATGGCTTAGGTACCTCAGTCATGTCATAATCATATGTTTCTAAAAACTCTTCCTCGATTATTTCCTGACACAGTTCTATACATTCATTACAAATATATACATTTGGTCCAGCGATAAGCCTTCTTACTTGATCTTGCGGCTTGCCACAAAAAGAACATCGTAGCTGTTTATCATCATTTTTCGCCATGGACTCACCTCTTTATCTATCTATTTTTTTCTTTCTTTCTATCACTTCATCTATTATACCATATTCCACAGCTTCTTGTGCTGTCATATAATAGTCTCTATCTGTATCTTTTGCGATTCTATCTAAGGGCTGACCGGTTCTTTCAGCTAATATATCATTCAATCTTTCTCTTATCTGGATTATTTTTTCTGCTTGGATTCGAATATCCTCAGCTTGACCTTGAGTTCCGCCTAGAGGTTGGTGTATCATTATATCGGCATTTGGTAAAGCAAATCTCTTGCCTTTCGCTCCGGCAGCTAATAAAAATGCTCCCATACTAGCCGCTCTACCTATACAAATGGTAGATACATCGGATTTGATATATTGCATTGTATCATATATAGCAAAACCTGCGCTTACGGCACCTCCGGGACTGTTTATATATATTTGAATATCTTTATCCGGATCTTCAGCTTCAAGAAACAACAATTGCGCTACTGCTAATTCTGCTGTAACATCAGTAATTTCCGAACCTATAAATATTATTCTTTCCTTCAATAATCTTGAATAAATATCGTAGGATCTCTCTCCTCTATTAGTTTGTTCAATGACAATCGGTACTAATGATGACATTATATCCCTCCTATTATATCTATTATATAAATTTAACATTTGAAACAAGAAGATCTATTACCTTATTATTAATTATACCTTGATGTAGGAAGCTTAAATCTCCTTTTTTCATATTTTCTTTAAATTTCTCCTTATCGTCTTCTGCATATTGCTCTGATAATTTTTCAAGCTCAGCTTCTATATCTTCGTCTGTCGCTTCCATGTTCTCTTTCTTTCCAATAGCTTCAAGAACTAACTCGGTTTTAATTCTAGTTTCAAGATTAGGTCTAAATTGTTCTTTTAAATCATCTATACTGGAGTTTGTGATTTTTAAATAACTTTCAAAATCTAAACCTTGCATTCTCAATCTATATTCAAAATCCTTAACTTCATTTTCAAGTCGGGTCTCTATCATGCCCTCAGGAATCTCAACTTCTGAAGATTCAACCACCCTCTCAATTGCTCTATTTTCCGTGTCAGTTTTTTCTTTATTTTTCATGCTTTCTTCCAATTCTTTTTTTATGCTATCCTTATATTCTTGAAGAGTATCGTATTCACTGACATCCTTAGCAAACTCATCATCTAGATCCGGGAGTTCTTTTACTTTAACTCCGTGAATTTTTACTTTAAAAATAGCTTCTTTTCCTGCTAAATCCTCTGCATGGTAATCTTCCGGAAAAGTAACTTGGATTTCAACATCTTCTCCTTTATTTTTCCCAATCAATTGGTCTTCAAAGCCGGGAATAAAGGAATTTGAACCGATTTCAAGCTGATGATTTTCTGCTTTCCCGCCTGAAAAGGACTCTCCGTCCATAAATCCTTCATAATCAATAGTCAATATATCGCCTTTTTCAACTGTTCTGTCTTCAACCTCTATCAATCTGCTGTTTAAATCACGTGTCTCTTCCAGTTTTGCATCAATTAATTCATCCGTTACATTATACTCTATTTTCTCTAATTCTATACTTTGATAGTCTCCCAGTTTCACTTCAGGTTTTACATCTACTTCAACCTTTATAACAATGGGTTTCCCCTTTTCTATAGATTCTATATCTACTTCCGGAGAAGAAACAACTTCTAACCCTAAATCAGCTATTGCTAAATCATATGCTTCAGGGAGTATTTCGTTGATAGCATCTTCATAAAATATGCCTTCTCCATAATTCATTTCAATTATCTTCCTTGGAGTTTTTCCTCTTCTAAAGCCCGGAATATTGAATTTATTTCTGTTTCTTAGATATGTTTTTTGTACTGCTTCTTCAAATTTTTCAGTGCTTATTTCTATGTTAAAAAAAGCTCTGTTGTTTTCCTGTTTTTCTAAACTAAATTCCATTGGTGAACCCCCTAAATATTTTATCTCATCTTTAGCCACATTATTATACCATATTATTATAACAGAATAAACATAAAAAAACCAATGGCACACATCCACTGGTTTAAATCCAATGCGGGAAAGAGGACTTGAACCCCCACGTCAATGACACTAGATCCTAAGTCTAGCACGTCTGCCAGTTCCGCCACTCCCGCATAATAAAAAAGTTTAAAAACTTTACTTAATAAGTATAAACAGCCAATGAGTATTTGTCAACAAGTTTTATTTAATTATTTTTATTTCTTTTGCCTTATTTTAAGACTCCACAGTTAAACCCTAATAATTGTAGACTATGAACCATCCTAAAATGCAAGTATTACTCCCCCATCATTTACATATGCTGTGCTTAATCCTTTTGTATCTACTATTATTATATCTTTAAAGTTATATTTCTTTAAATCTTCTTTTAAGTCTAATGCCTTTTGAAGCGCGTTTGCATGGGAAATAGCCAATATTCTATCCGAAAAGTTTACACCGGTTTCACCAATTATGTCAACAAGTCTCTTGAATGCTCTCTTGCTCCCTCTAACCTTTTCTATGGCTTCAATATTTCCATCTTGGGTCCCTCTCATTATAGGTTTTATGTTCAAAACATTGGCTATAAGCCCTTGAGTTTTCGAGATTCGACCATTTTTGATTAAATTGCTTAAATCTTCAGATATAAAATAAGTCTTCATTCCATCTATAAATGTTTCAACTTTTTCAACAATTTGGGAATTAGAAAGCTTTTCTTCTATATGCTCTTGTATTTTCATGGAAATTAGTGTCTCTCCTACACTGGCAGAACACGAGTTGAATACATGAACAAATTTATTTGGAAATTCCTCCAAGGTCATTTTTTTTGCCAGCAATGCGCTATTATAAGTTCCTGACAATTGTTCTGAAATTGTAACTACGAAAATACTGTCGCCTTCCTTATACTTTTCCGCAAAATTACCCGGAGATGGGCATGAAGTTTTAATTGGATATGGGCTATCGTGCATTGCCTTTATCAATTCATTAACATCCAAGTTTTTATCATCTACAAATGATTTGTCTTCCACATCTATTTTAAAAGGTATCAATTCAACGTCTAATACTTCTTCTAATTCAGGGTTTAAATCACAACTACTGTCTGCTACAATTTTATATTTCAATTTTACACTCCTATACATATATATTTTTATCCTAATTTAGACTCAATCAAAGTCGCTAGTTCTGTAGCTATCTTGGTTATTTCTTCTTGATCTTTCCCTTCAATCATTACTCTGATTAAGCTTTCTGTCCCTGATGGTCTGATTACAACTCTGCCTTCACCTTTGAATAACTTTTCAATCCTTTCGATTTCCGCTTTTATTTCCTCATCTTCCATATACTTATTTTTAAACTGATTATCAACTTCTGCATTTATCAAGACTTGAGGATAACTTTTCATTAGATTATTTAATTCCGACATGGATTTTTTCTTTGCTTGTTTTACCTCCAATAAATGAAGACCTGTTGCCAATCCATCCCCTGTGGTGTTGTATTCCAAAAATATAATATGTCCTGACTGTTCACCGCCAATTACATAGTCAGACTTTAACATTTCTTCTAAAACATATCTATCTCCAACTGTAGTTTTAACAATATTTATATTGTTTTCCTCGGAGTAAAGATCAAGACCTATATTTGTCATGATTGTTCCTACTATTGTATTGTTCTTTAATCTACCATTACCCTTTAGATATGTTCCGCAAATAGCTAAAATATGGTCTCCATCTATTAATTGTCCTTTTTCATCCACAGCGATTATTCTATCACCGTCGCCGTCAAAAGACAATCCTATGTCAGCGTTATTATCCAATACAAGTTTTTGAATTACTTCGGGATTTGTTGACCCGCATTTTTTGTTTATATTCATTCCATCGGGAATGTTATTTACCAATATTACTTGTCCATTAAGCTCCCTTATCACTTCCGGAGCTATTTTATAAAGTGCCCCATTCCCTGTGTCTATGGCAATCTTAAGGCCTGTTAAATCCACATTTATTGTATTTTTAAGATATTCTTTATAATCTTTTACTCCATTCTCTTCAATTATTACCCTGCCTATACCATCTTTGATTGGTCTGTTGTCAATCTTTTTATTGTTTAAAATTATATCTTCTATCTTTTCTTCTACTTCATCGGGAAGCTTTAGCCCTTCACTGCTAAAAAATTTGATCCCATTATATTCTCCGGGATTATGAGAGGCAGATATAACAACTCCGGCTATAGCTTCATATTTTCTTGTTAGATATGCAACTGCCGGAGTAGGTATGATGCCCAGCTTCAATACATCAAGTCCCATTGAACAAAATCCTGCAATTAATGCGGCTTCGAGCATATCCCCGGAAACTCTGGTGTCTTTCCCTATTGCTATTGTACCTTTTTTCCCTTCCGCCAATATATACGCTCCAGCTCTTCCTACATTATAGGCCAGTTCCGGAGTTAAATCCTTATTTGCAATGCCACGAACACCATCTGTTCCAAACAATTTACCCATAAATAATTTATACCCCCTTTTTCAATTCACAACTTAATACAATTCACAATTCACAATTCACAGTTCACAATTCACAGTTCACAATGCACAATTGACACTTAGGTCGAGTTTAAGGTCTTAAAAGAGGAGATCCTTCGTTAGTTAAGTTAATACTGCCATCTCAGGATGACATCCTGCAGTGATTACTTAAACTTTTCTTTCACAATTTCAATCAGCTTTTCTTTTTCATTTAACTCCGGGTTTTCCATTACTTTTTCCAAAAGATAATCCAATATCTCTCCTACAATTTTACCCTCTTTAAAATCCAAATCTATTATATCATTTCCATCAATATTTAGGTGATTTTTTTTATAGGGCTCATTATCATCAAGTATTCTATGTATTTCCTCTTCCCTTTCAAATAAAAATGTAATATCAACATTGTCCGCGGAACATAATCTGTCTGCTTTTTGCAATTCCAATAGGTTGAATATATCTTCCTTTCCAACTCTATTTATTTGCCTTTTAATTCCTCTATCTTTCATATCGTTATGAAAACTCATATGTTCCTTAATCATTATACTTACTTTATCAATCAATTCTCTGGAAGAATTGAGTCTTAATAGCACCTTTTCGGCTATTTTTGCACTTAATCCATCATGTCCATAAAAATGTCCTATGCCTTTTTCATCAATTGTTAACGTTTGAGGTTTTCCTATATCATGGAATAATGCTGCGAGCCTTATACTCAGTACAGGAGGTGTGTTGTCCAGTACACACATTATATGCTCAAAAACCTCCTTATTGTGATTGGGATTTTTTTGATCAAAATCGATGGTATTTACAAGTTCAGGAATTATAACTTCCAATATATTTAAATCCTTCATCAATCTTATTCCATTTGATGGATTTTCTGATAATAGCATTTTAAATAGTTCTTCCCGTATCCTTTCAGCGCTTATTCCATTAAGAGTGTCCCCTAAATCCTTACAAGCATTATATGTGTTTTCTTCGATTTCAAATCCTAATTGAGTTGAAAGTCGAACTGCTCTTAATATCCTAAGATGATCTTCTGTAAATCTTTCCTTTGGATTGCCTACACATCGGATTGTTTTGCATTCAATATCCTTTTGTCCATTAAACGGATCGATGATACCTTCTTTTTCATTATATGCAATGGCATTGATTGTAAAATCTCGTCTGCTCAAATCATCATAAACATCATCCGAAAAGAAAACTTCACTTGGTCGTCTGCCATCCAGATATTTCCCCTCAGATCTAAAAGTGGTGATTTCTGTATTGTTTCTTCCTTGTACCACTACTACCGTTCCAAATTGTTTCCCTACCAAAAGTGTTTTGTAATCCTTAAATGTTCTTTGGATTTCATCAGGATTTGCAGAGGTTGTGATATCATAGTCATGGGGAGTTTTCCCTAAAATCATATCTCTAACACACCCACCAACTACATATGCTTGATACCCTGCATTCTCTAATGCATTTAAAATTGTATTGATAAATTCCGGTATATAAAAAT
>ENA-UOOI01000858-UOOI01000858.1-fermentation-metagenome-genome-assembly--contig:-NODE-858-length-36273-cov-7.548512_pt1 | contig 36273 bp, 22 predicted proteins | sample MGYA00245779_ERZ724027 | MGnify/ENA primary metagenome ERZ724027 (study PRJEB28704, sample SAMN03018318) | fermentation metagenome | biome: anthropogenic terrestrial biome; feature: soil; material...
GTACTTCCCGAAGATTGGAGATATGAGCCAAATCAAGCAGCATTACTTGTTAAGTAACAGAGCTAATATGCAGCACTTTTATATATGTTGTTGCCATAATTAATTAATATGAAGACAGATTCGTTACTAATTAAATTTTGTAATGAGAGAAATCTTTCAGAAAGCAGCTTAAAACATTATAATTGTGCTTTAAATAAATATTCTTTTTTTAATGGGAAAAATTTGACAGAATTATTAAAAGAAGCAGATGAAGAGGAAGAAAAAGGGATTAGGCCCAAAAATAGGCAGATAGTACAAAGGTTGAAAAATTTCAGGTTAGATTTAATTAAAAATGAGGCCTCACCAAACACTATACAGACCTATTTTATAAAGGTTAAAACATTTTACAGACATTTTGGTATTGAAATCCCTTATATTCCCCCTGCTAAAATGCCAGCTGGTAGGCATGAAAGATATAGTGATATCCCAAATTTAGATGATATACGCCAGGTCATTGAATCAACAAGTAATCTTAAGCATAAAGCAATTATTCTTTTTATGTCAAGCAGTGGAACTGCAAGGAATGAAACAACTAGCCTAACAGTTCAGGATTTTATAGATGCAACTAAGGATTATCATAATTCAACTAGTATAATGGATGTGTTAGATGAGTTAGAAGGGCAAAAAGAAGTTATTCCTATCTTTGAAGTTATCAGGGCAAAAACAAATTACCTTTATTATACCTGTTGCAGTCCAGAAGCAACCATAGCCATAGTTAAATTTTTAAAATCACGCTCAAAGATGAAAAAAAGTGATAAACTATTTGATGTGAATAACAGTGGTTTAAAGGCTATATTCAATCGATTAAATGATAAAAATCGATTTGAGAAGATAAAACCACGTACAAACTTTTTTCATAGTCATGCCCTCCGTAAATTTCATGCTACAACTATTGAAGATGTTGATTTGGCCAATACATTACAGGGGAGAAAATCTAATCCAATTAAAGAATCTTATTTTAAAAACAATCCAAAACGACTGAAAGAACGATACACACCCTATCTCAATAAATTAATGATTAATAAAGTGGAAACATTTAATATTGAATCAGAAGAGTATCGAAAGGTAAAAAAACAGTTAGAAGATAATAAGGAAGAGTCTAAAGCTAAAGATAAAAAAATCAATAAATTGGAAAAACGTATGGAGTTAATGGATGAAAAGACCCAGGAAACTGAAAAGCTTAAATCTGAACTTGAGGATGTTAAGTCTAAGTTAGCTGATTTATGGCCTCTGGTTAAGGCTATGGAGAATCCCAAGGTTAAACAAACATTAGAAAAAGAAATTGGTGATTAGTTCAATATTTTCCTCTCTTTTTTATTGCTCTGTCTATAATATCTGAAACTTCGTCATAATATGAAGTGCTGGATTTTTCTTTAATCTCTTCCATCAGATTTCTAAAACGGGTGGTGGATATATTCCCGGGGCCTAAACTGTAAGCTAATCTGTATATCAAATGGTTTCTTTCTTCTTCGGGTCTTGAATTGATATACAATATTGTACGTTCAAATGTTTCGATAATCATTTTTTCTGACTGGGCAGTGGGTTTATTTTTATATATACCTGTTTTTATCAGATAATCTTCTTGTGTCATTTGTCCCGCTTTAAATATGTGATAATTTACAAATGGTTGGATTGATTTAACTTTCAATATATCTGGTTTTTCGTCCTTAAAATACCATAATAATCTATTTTTATATTTACCTTTAATCTGTGGGACTTTATTCTGATAATAATCAGGATTACTTTTCAGATAATTTTTTATAATTTTAAATGATAGTTTTTTTGAACTCTTTTCTGTTTTTTGAGATATTTGTGATTGCAAATCTTTAATCACTTCTAACCATAGCATTTCATGAAAATCTAATTTTCTATGCCCCACATTTTCTAATGTTTCATCCCATTCACGAATCAATTGATTATCCCACTCTTCTATTTTTTTAGTGAAAATTGCTCTTAATTTAGTGTAATCTTCATCTTCGTTCGGGATTTGGTTGTCTAAAACGGAATTGATTAAGTTGGTTAGATAAACCGGCCCCCAATCTGTTAAAGCGAATATTATTCCGTCTGCATGTATGTTTCTACTTAATGATAAGTCGTATCCAACAACTATGATAGTTCCGTCTTTTAAATATTCATAAAGATATTTATTTACACCTTTTTTTGCGCTTTTCTCAGATACGGTACTAGTTTTATCATAAGCCATGCCTAAGATTTTTTTATAAGATAATTCTCCATTTTTTAGCTCATTTACAATTAATTCCTTTATTCCAGTATCTTTTGGCATGATAGATCAACTCATTTTATTTATAATTCTATTTTGGAAAATTAAACTCCATAAAATCTATTTCTAAATTCCACTATATATAATTATGTAACATAAAGTGAGGTGAAAAAAATGCTCGTGAGCAAAACCGTGACTTTAGATGCAGAAGATGTTGTAGAAATTCAAAAATCAGTTGATAGAGGACAAGCTGATAATGCAAGCGATTTCGTCCAGAAGGCTGTTAAAATGTATTTAAATAAATTAAAAGGAGGAATTACATATTGAAATCCAAAAAAAAGATAGAAAAGATGGTATTAACCCTGAAAGAATTAGTAACTTGGGCAAAAGAAGGTAAAAAAGAAGAAATTGAGGGGGAGGAATGATGTTCGACTACCAAGACCCCCTTAGTAACAATTGGACTTCTACAGATAAAAACTTATCTATTCTTTTAAATCAAGCTCTGAAAGACCCACACCGACAGGAGCATGGTCTAGCAGTCGTTTTCGACACTAAAGATAAGCATCCTAACTTCAAGGACTGGCAATTACACGCTAAAGAAGGACAGGAAGAGAGTGATATCAAAGAACTGTACAATAAACGAACGGATTACACTGCTTACTCTTATTTCACTGGAATTGGTGGTCTAATTGATATTGATTTCGATTGGGAATGGTTGTACAATGAAGCAGAGAAGGTTTTTGGGGATAGATTGGATACTAGAACTCTAAGGACACCCAATGGAGGTTATCGTGTTCTATTCATTACAGGAAACCCTGAAGATTGTTTACAATACAAAAATCAACCTCCACACATTGAAATCCATGGAAAAAAAACTCATCATATAATTGTTTATGGACAGGTTTTGAATGAAAAGGGAACTATGGGGAATTATGAAGTAGTAAAAGACTTTCAAATACGACAAGACTCAAAAATTATCCCGGATTTCATAAAATTCGTTAATGGAGTTATGGAAAAGTGTAGTTTCTTACAATACCACTGTATTAAAAGTATACTAAATAGAAAGCAAGTTGCGCTTAACCAAGAGCAGCGAACTAACATCGGTGCTTTCTTTGTAGCAGAAGAAATTGATATGGGCTTAGCAACTGAATTTTTCAGATGTACTGATGATTTTAACCCTAAAACAACAAGAGACCACCTAGTACGATTAAAAAATAAAGATTTCAAACATCCTACATGTGAAAAATTAAGAAAGAATTTCAACTGGGAAAAAAGTGACTGTATTGGGTGTATAAGAAAGTACCATAAATTCTATGATGAGCAATCTGAATCAGAGGGAGCTGAGGATTTTAGTCTTAAGACAAATTTAACCACTGAGATAGTGGAGGCTATTCAAAAAGACACAAAGATTCTCATAGATAATAGAGGTATTCCGCACGCGAGATTCAAAGTCCAGAATCATTTTGAGATATGGCCAGTTCGATCTAAACGTTTTAAAGGTCTCTTATACCGTAAGGGCAAATTTTTACATAAAAATAAAATTCCTGCAAGTGAGACAATAACTAATGCACAAAAATACTTGGAAGCTCTATCATTCGATTCTGAAGAAAATAAACTTAATAACAGGGTTTGCAGTGCTAATGGGGCGTTTTGGTATGACCTTAGTAATAAAGAATGGCAAGCGGTTAAAATTACTGGGGACTCATGGGAAATCGTGGATAATCCTCCTGCACTTTTTAGGCGGGAACAACACCAAAAAACTCAAATATACCCTTCTTCACATGGAATTAACAATATATGGAAATTTTTTGACTTTGTAAACGTTCCTGAAAATAAAAAACTACTTTTATTAGTTTATATGGTCTCTTGTTTCATCCCTGATATTCCTCATCCAGTAATTATAATATATGGTGAACCTGGTTCGGGTAAAAGTATATTAATGGAATTCTTAAGGGATATAATTGATCCATCGCAAGTTCCGAAGCTAAAAATCCCTAAAGGCGATAAAGATATAGTTCAAAACTTTGACCATCATTATGCGCCATTTTTTGATAATTTAGACACAATTCAACCCTGGTTATCAGATATGATATGTAGGGCTGTGACTGGAGAAGGTTCAGAACACAGAGCATTATATACGGACTCAGATTCTGTAATAAGGAATTATAGAAGATGCATTGGCTTAACAGGTATTAATGTAGCAGCTAGAAAAGGAGATTTACTTGATAGGAGTATTTTAATAGGATTAGACCAGATGTCCCAAGAGAATAGAAAGGAAGAGACACAATTGAGGTCGAATTATAATGAAAATCTCCCTGAGATTTTAGGTGGCATATTTACTGTAATGACAAAGGCAATGGATTTATACCCCTCAGTAAAGCTTGAAAATTTACCCAGAATGGCAGATTTCGCTAAATGGGGGTATGCAATTGCTGAAGCTATTGGTGGATATGGTGATGAATTTATAACCGCTTATGCCAAAGATGAAGAGGATAGAATTATGGAAGCTCTTGATGCTAATCCCCTATCCACAGCAATAATCAGTTTAATGGATGATCTAACCGAATGGAAAGGAACTCCAACAGAATTATTAATAACTCTGGAAAATGTAGCTGAAGAAGAGAAAATTAATATAAAATCTAAAAATTGGCCCAAAAGCCCTACCTGGGCTACCAGACGACTAAATGAAATAAAATCTGGACTCAATACTTTAGGCATTAAAATTGAAAAAAAAAGGGATGGCCAAAAAAGAACCATTGCCATACTAAAACCAGATAAAAATGATGTCAGTGCTGGCAGTACTGTCACTCAATCAGATAATGACATGAATGACACAAATGACAGTAAAAATCATCATCTAACTGATTGGATGAATTAATGAAGATTTATGTATTGAAGGAGGTGAGAAATTTCAAAACCAAGCAAAAATCAGATGACAAATCTTTTAAAAATATTTATATGTAAATTTAAATATACACGAGGTGATATAATGAATTTAAATGATTTTGGAGTGCTTAAATATGAAAATCATGGCTCTAAAAACACAGATGATTACGAAACTAAATATATGCAGGACATAGATGAAAAAGACCATATAACTGGTGAAATATCTATTAGCCCTATTAAAGATGGTGAATTCGGTAAAAAATTTTATATATGGATAATAGACCATGATGGGGAGGAGAAATGGGGAATAAAAATACAAAACCCGTTTATTATAGAAGAAGACGGGGTTACTAAAATATACACTAAAGATGGTCGATTATATAAGTTCCTCGATTCTCTTTTCAAAGAAATCCTTGGTACAAAATATAAAAAACATAATAGTTACACCATTGACTTTGAAATATTTAGAGAAAGCATTAAAACCACTATAAAAAACATTACAGTCCATGCCGTACCAAGTGAGCATCCCAAGGCTAAATATCCGGATTTTGAGGTAATTGCTATGGGAGTGTAGGGTGATTAATCATCCTTTCACAACTTTTTTAGAAAAAAAAGAATGACATGAATGACGCAACTGACAGTAAAATTCCATCCTGGAAGATTTAGATTATAAAAAATTGGAGATGGTTCAAATGAACAAAAAGAATAAAGAAATTGAAGGATTAAAAAAGAAAATTAGCCCTGATCCACTTGAAGAAGTTCTGAAAACATTAAAAAAAAGAGAATACAATCAGGATAAATTTCCATATGATATATACAACACAATGGACGTGGCTAAAAATCAGTTTAATAAAATTGATTTTGAGAACAAGATTGTATTTATTTTCGATTTATTAAGTACTAAGAAAAGTAAAAACGAAGCTCTTGCTGATATAGAAGATAAAATAGACACTACGATCAGATCATACCATAAAGCCATTAAAACATTTGGCAATAATGAAAGACATCTCATAAAAGAGTTAAAAACTTTGGAACGTGATAGAAAACTGTTTATTAATTATTTAGATAGTTTAGTATTCGCATGTTTCTTTATTACTCATTGATATCCAAATAAATTTGAGAATAAGGTGTTTGAAAATGACATTGGATAGTAAAAAGCCTTGGGAATGTCAACCTGGAGAAACTTCTAGGCAGTATGATGCGTTTTGTATTTATAGAGATATGGGTGTAGAGAGAAGTATATCAGAAGTGGCGAAAGTGTGGAGTGATAGTGGTGCTACATCCAGATTAAATGTATGGAGTAGTAAACTCAGTTGGGTAGAACGTGCTACTGCTTATGATGCATATATCGAGGAAATTAAGCGTTTTAGACAAGAAGAAGAGATCAAAGAGATGGCTGCACGCCATGCCAGGGAGGCCCAATTATTCCAAGATAAAGCGATAGAAAGGCTAAGTATGTTAGATGTAAATAATTTAAAGCCTCAAGATGTGATAAAATTTTATGATATATCAGTACGGATAGAAAGACTCTCCCGAGGCGTGCCTACAGAAAATATTAAGCAAGAAAATACAATGGAGGTAGAAAGAGATGCAATTACAACGGAAAAACTCAAAATCCCAAAAGTCAGGAAAGCAGCCAATAAATTCATTAAAGCAATCGCAGATAGCCAGAGCAGCGCCGATGGGACTAGCACTAATAACAAGTGATTATCAGATACCACCCCACATAGAACTTCTTAATGAAAAATTACAAGCGATTACATTCGGAGATATCAACCGCCTGATGGTGTTCCTACCACCAAGACATGGGAAATCCTGGCTGGTATCCCAGTACTTCCCTGCATGGTATCTAGGAATGTTCCCAGATAATAGGGTAATTTTAACTGCCTATGAAGCTGAATTCGCTGCTTCATGGGGTAGAAGAGCTAGGGACGTTTTAAATGAATATGGTTCTTCAATTTTCGGAGTTAAAGTAAATAATAAATCATCTGCAGCCAATCGTTGGGATATTAAAAATCATCAAGGAGGTATGGTTACTGCAGGTGTGGGAGGCCCTATAACTGGGAAAGGTGCTGACATTCTTGTCATTGATGATCCTATTAAGAATGCTGAAGAAGCGAACAGTCAGACATACAGAGATAAAACATGGGAATGGTATCAATCTACTGCATATACAAGATTAGAGCCAAATGGAGCTGTAATAATTATTATGACACGGTGGCATGAAGATGACTTGGCTGGAAGGTTATTAAATTCTATGGAAAATAATGGAGATAAGTGGGATGTTATTAATCTACCCGCAATAGCAGAGGATAATGATTTGTTAGGTCGAAAACCTGGAGAACCATTATGGCCAGAAAGATATAATTTACAGGAACTTAATCGTATCAAGGAAACTACAGGCTCATATTGGTGGAGTAGTTTATACCAACAGAGACCCCAGCCCTTAGGTGGGGGTTTGCTTAAGCGTTCCTGGCTTAATTATTATCAACACAACGAACTCCCAGATTTGGAAGAGTTAGATATTTACCAGTCATGGGATTTAGCCATCAGTACTCGAGAAACTGCTGATTTTACTGTATGTACTACAGTGGGAGTCTATTCAGAAAATCATATTTATGTGTTGGATTGGTATAGAGATAGAATAGATTTTCCAACCCAAGTAAAGATGGTAGAAAAGTTATCAGAAAAATATGATCCACTACAGATAGCTATCGAAAGCAATGCCTATCAAAAGGCACTTCCACAGCAACTAAAAGAAACTAGCATGCTACCAATAAAAGAGGTTAATAGAACTAAGGATAAAGTGACCCGTATCTCATCTGGTTTTCTATATTTTGAGAATGGTAAAGTACTAATACCTGAGAATCACCCTGAATTAGAGAACTTCAAAAATGAATATGTCTATTTTCCTCATGGAAAGCACGATGATATGTTAGACTCGATGGAATTAGTATTAAAACTTGTTAAATATCCTTTTAATAACATGGACCCGTATTTAATAGTAGGAAGCAATGATTATATTAATTATTATTAGAATGATATTATTTATTTAATTTTTTTTCTTATTTGCTTATAATTTTTATCTCTTATTAAGTATCTATCTATTCAAGAAAAGTATTTAATTCGAGCTAACGATTTTTTTGATTGTTTAGTGGGTTATTTTTACAGTAGTGGATTTTATTCTACTTATAATTGGAAATAAAATTCGTCCTATATTGATTATTATTAATAAACATTAGAATAATCAAAACACAATAAAAAGATGATTCAGTCGTAGAATCACTCGAATTTACCAATCAAGCAAACATAAGATAATATAAACATTTAAGGTGATCAGCAACTATGATAATTAATTGAATTAAGAATGTACTCGTTAGTAATTAGTAAATCTTTTATGATCAGCCAACAAATACACGTAAGGAGATTATAAAAATGATTAAAGAGGGAGCAATTTTAGAAGGACCACTCTGGCCTGAACCAATTGAAATTAAAATGGTTAAAGAAGAGGGAAATCGAACACATATTATTGCCGCTACTATTTACTCCAATAAATTAATAGATCAATTACTCACTGAAGATGAGATAAGAAAAATAAGTTATTTAGAATTAATTATGGACTTCTCAGCGCCTGGTAGTGAAGTCTTTCTTTCTTTTGAAGCATTAAGATATAGATATGCATCTCTTTTTGATCCCTTTCTTGCAATGAGCACTTCTAAGATTGATCCATTGCCATTCCAATTAGATGCTGTTTATTTGCATGCATTGAAACTACCTAGATTGCGATTTATGATTGCTGATGATCCTGGTGCAGGTAAAACCATCATGGCAGGGTTAATTATAAAAGAAATGGAATTAAGAGGTTTAGCCCGCAGAATCCTGATTGTTTCTCCCGGTCACTTAAAGGACCAGTGGCGAAGAGAGTTAAAGGAGAAATTTCAGGAAAATTTCACCATAGTAGACAGGGGATTTATGAATGCATATCGTGCAGAAAGCCCCTGGGAAGTGGAAAACCAAATAATAACTTCCATTGACTTTGCAAAAAGAGAGGATATTAGGAACTCCTTATGGGGTGTTGATTGGGATCTAGTGATAGTCGATGAAGCCCATAAAATGGCTGCCTACAAATATGGTAAGAAAACCAACAAAACCACCAGATATAAACTAGGAGAGGTTCTTTCAAAAACCTCTGAGAATATGCTATTTTTAACTGCAACTCCACATAAAGGGGACCCCGAAAACTTCCGCTTATTATTAGATCTTTTAGAACCTGGATTTTTTGCAAAAACAGGAATGATCAACGAAGCAAAAAACCAAAACGATAATCCATTATTCATTCGCCGTATTAAAGAACAACTTCGAAACTTTGAAGGCAAACCAATCTTCACCAAAAGATTCACTTACACACATAAGTTCCACTTATCAGATGAGGAAATGGAACTATATAATGAATTATCCCGTTACATTATCAACCAATATAACAAAGTTTTAGCACAGGATAACCGTCGGAATTTCGTATTTGCTCTTTTATTATTGCAAAGAAGAATGGCATCAAGTATCTATGCTCTCTGGAAATCATTGAAGAGAAAAAAAGCCAAATATGAAGAAATAATTGCAAATCCTAATCTTCTCTTAGAAGCTAAGAAATTAGTGCCTCTTGATCAAGATGATGAATCGGAGTTAGATAGATGGGAAGATGAATCGGAGTTAGATAGATGGGAAAAAGAGTATCAAATGGAGAGAGCAACCTTAGCAGCTAGTATTGAGGAATTGAAAGATGAAGTTAAAATTCTGGATCAGCTAATTGTAATGTCTGAAACTATTTTAGATTCTGGTAATGAAACCAAACTTCGCGAACTTAAAACTATAATGGACAAGGTTGGAGAGGAAAAGGTTCTCATTTTCAGTGAAGCAAAGGATACTGTAGATTATTTAATTGATAAAATCAGTTCTTGGGGTTATTCTGTGAATTATATTCATGGGGAGATGGCCATGGATCAGCGTGTTGAAGCTGAACAGATCTTTCGTAAGGAAACCCAGGTTATGATTGCAACAGAAGCTGCTGGTGAAGGTATCAACCTCCAATTCTGTCATATGATGATTAACTATGATATCCCCTGGAATCCTAATCGACTTGAGCAGAGGATGGGTCGAATTCACCGTTATAAGCAAAAAGAAGATGTACATATATTCAACTTAGTAGCTGATAATACTAGGGAAGGAATGGTATTAGCAAGGGTTTTAGATAAACTGGAAATGATTAGGAAGGCTATTGGTTCAGATAAGGTTTATGATGTTATTGGTGAGATATTCCCCGCTAAAGATTTATATAGATTAGTGGTGGATGCAGTTTCAGGGAATATAAGTAAAAAGGATATTCAGGAAAAGCTTGATTTCCCAGTGGATGAAAATTATAAGAAAAAATTACTGGATGAAGTTATGGAGCAAGGATTAGTCAATGCCATAGACTATAAATCCATAGATGAAATCGCTGAAAGAACCCAGGAACTAAAATTAGTACCAGAATATGTTGAGGAATTCTTTAAAAAAGCCTTCACTAAAGCAGGTGGCAAATTCATAGTTAGAAAAGATGAATCTATTGTACTTAATTCGGTACCATATGATATTAAAAAGGAAGCTGATGATTTCCAATTTAAAAAGGCTTATGGTAAAATTGCCCGTTCTTACCCTAGAATTACCTTTGATAAAGACGCTGCATTTCAAAATGATGATTTGGAATATGTTTCATTTGGCCATCCCCTACTAGAAGCTACTCTTAAATGGGTGGATGTAATGTATGCTAAGGAAATGCAAAGGGGTGGGATATTCATAGACCCCTCAGGAACCTACAATGGAATAATTTGGTTCTATGAAGGGGTAGTAAATGATGGTAAAGGCGAAATAGCTGGGAAAAAACTATTCGCCATCTATGATGGAGAAGAGCCACAAGAAGTAAATCCATCCTTATTATGGGATTTCATCCCTGTTGATAATACAGAACCACTTGCTATTGAATTTGATAAATCCAATGCGGAAACTATGGTCATAAATTCAATAGATAAATACCTATCAGAACTCAAAAATGAAAGAGAACGTCAAGCCAACGTGAAAAGAAAATATGGTCTCAAATCTCTAGATTATTTGATAGGCGACCTTGATGCGGCCCTTACCGAATATGAAATACGTAAAGGTGAAGGCGAAAATATGGATCTCGCCATCCGCAATGCATCTGAAAAGAAAAAAAATTATCTTAAAGCCTCAAAAAGCCTTCGAAAAGAAATCGAACAAGAGATAAGTCTAAGCATATCAAAACCTAAACTATTAGGTGCTATATATGTTGAAAATAAGCCTGTTGATGTCGAAATACCTGAAGAAATGCACACTGATAAGGACATAGAACTAATAGGCATGAAAGTATCAATTAAATATGAAACCATTGAGGGAAGAGAACCAGCTGATGTTTCTAAAGAAAACATGGGCTTCGATGTAAGATCTAAAGATTCAGAAGGTCCAACCAGATATATTGAAGTTAAAGCCCGTAAAGGGGAAGGTTCTGTTGCTTTAACCAAGAATGAATGGATAAAAGCCAAAAGATTCAAAGACCAGTACTGGCTTTATGTAGTTGCTAATGCAGTTAGTAAACCTTCACTTTATATAATTCAAAATCCAGCTAACTTCTTGGAAGCAACTGAGAAGATGGATGTACGTTATTTAGTTTTCCCTGATGAGTGGAAGAGGGGAGAGAAGGTTTTTGTGAAAAATTAGGTGATCATGTGGATAAAAGATTTATTGAAGAAAGTTTTCCAGTTAAGGAGATTAGTACTGAATCTGCTAATGAAAGAAGGATCCGACATGGTCAAATAGCCAGTTTCCATCTTTGGTGGACTAGAAAACCTTCTACACCAACTAGAGCAACTAACTATGCATCATTAATACCTGCTCCAACAGATGAAATTGATTGGGTGAAAAAAAGAAATTTCATAATTGAACTTTCAAAAATTGAAAATACTGGAAATAAAAATATTCTTAACGAAGCAGCAAAAAATATTAAGAAGTTTAATGATGATGTTCCTCCTCGGGTGTTTGATCCATTTACCGGCGGTGGGACTATACCCCTGGAAGCTTTGAAATTAGGTTGTGAAACTTATGGAGGGGATTACAATCCTGTTGCTGTTTTAATTGAAAAATGTACATTAGAATATCCACAAAAGTATTATCAAACAAAAACAACTTTGTCGGAAAAAAATTATCAGTTTTTAGAAGATATCAGAAAATGGGGTAAGTGGGTTTTAAAAAAACTTGATAATGAAATTGGGAAATTTTATCCATCAGAAGGAAATTTTGCACCATCAACATATATTTGGACTAGAACTATTCCATGTCAAAATCCTTCCTGTGAAGCAATTATTCCTCTAGCTTCTAATTGGTGGCTTGCAAACAAAGAAAATAATAAAATCGCAATAATGCCATATAAATATAGAAATGAAATAAAATTCAAAATTGTTGGCCAAAACGAAAAAATACCAAATGATTTTGATCCTTCACAAGGTAGTATAAATCAAGCTTTTGTAACTTGTCCCCTGTGTGGATCTTCTATTGATCCAAAAACGACAAGAAGATTATTTAGAAAAGGAAAAACTTCAGAAAGAATTATTTGTGTTGTGTTGTCAAATCTTAAACGTAAAGGAAAAGTTTACAGACTTGCTACTATTGATGATCTGAAGATATTTAAAGATTCTGAAATATATTTTAATGAAAAAAGGCGTTATTTATTTGATAAATGGGGAACTGATCCCGTTCCTAATGAGTTCATTCACACACCTGACAATAAAGAATATGGAGTAGAAGGAACTCTCTATTATAATTTCACTCCAATTGTATTGTATGGGATGACTAAGTGGGAAAATTTGTTTAATCCTCGGCAAAAACTATGTTTAATCACATTGGTAGATATAATTAAGGAATTATTTGGCAAACTTGAAATGAAATATGGCGAAGATTACTCTAAAGCTATTATTAGCTATATCGCGCTTGCATTTGATAGAACTTTAACTTTTTCTTCTAATTTAACCAGATGGAAATCCGATGCCGAGTCACCTGTAGATATTTTTGCTCGTCAAGCATTTCCCATGAACTTTAATTATGCTGAAAATAATCCGATATACTCACATAGTGGTGCTTTCATTGATCAGGTTGAAAGGATATTATATTCTTTAGAAAAGTTGTATATCACTGAAAATCCAGCCATAATTAAACAATTATCTGCCACTAATCTTAATTATCCCGAAAATTATTTTGACGCTGTGTTCACTGATCCTCCCTACTATGATAATGTCCCCTATGCAGATTTATCAGACTTCTTTTACGTCTGGTTAAAACGTATTTTAGGAGATATAATGCCAGATTTATTTTCTCAGCCTTTAACACCTAAAAAGAATGAGGTAATAGCAGAAATTCCTCTTCTGAGAGGTATGAATAAAGATGAAGCATCCAAAACGATCGAAAACATAAAAACATCATCTGTTTTTGAAAAAAACCTTGCAAAATCATTCTCCGAAATTCATCGTGTTTTAAAAACTAACGGCATAGCTACGATAGTATATGCCCATAAAACAACTTTAGGTTGGGAAACTGTCATAAATGCCATCTTAGACTCAGGTTTAACTGTTACGGCATCTTGGCCTATTTCTACTGAACAAACAAATCGTTTGAGGGCTAAAAAATCAGCTGCTTTAGCCTCGTCGATTTACATTGTAGCAAGAAAAATTGAAAAAGTTAATATAGGCTGGTTTAAGGATATTAAGGGTGAAATTGATATTTATGTTCCTCAAAAACTAGATAAATTATGGGAAGAAGGCATATCTGGAGCTGATTTTTTCATAACAGCTATTGGATCTGCAATAGAAATTTTTGGAAAGTATAATAAAGTCCTTGATAATGAAGGAAACGAAATTAGAGCAGATAAACTCCTTAGTTACATACGTCATGTGGTTTCCAATTATACTGTCCGTCAAATTCTTCATAATGGAATAGCCGATGAATTATCCCCTCTAACTAAATTTTATTTGATGTGGAGATGGAATTACGGTGAAGCAAAAGTGCCATTTGATGATGCACGCAAACTTGCTCAAAGTGCGGGGATCGATTTAGCAAATGAATGGAACAATGGTTTCATTATTAAAAGTGGTGCCTTAATCACTGTCCAAGGCCCAAATGAAAGAGATATAGAAAAATTAATAAATTCTAAGGAACTTATTGATGTAATGCATCATATCTGCCTCCTTTGGAAGGGAGGTAAAAAAGATGAAATGAAAATTACCCTTCAAAAATCAGGATATGCTGAAGGGGAAGCATTATACAAGGTTTCCCAAGCAATATCAGAAACTCTCCCCAATAATAGTTCTGAAAAGAAAATGATTGAAGGATTCCTTGTAGGTAAAGGCAGAATTAAGCAGGATATGCTTGAAGAAAAGTCACAGACTAAATTAGTCTGAAGGTGAAAAGATGAAACCATTTCCAACTGTGGCCATACCACACCAAGATATTATAGACGATAAATTAACCATGGATGTATTTGCAGCCAATCTCTGGGAAGTATTTAAAAATAGAGCTCCTGAAGAATACCAAGACTCTGAAACATTCTTCAAAAAGACCTATGAAACCCAAGGTTTGAAAAATATTATTGAAATTACTAGGAAACGTCTTGAAGGTGAAGGTGGAGACCCAGTAATCCAACTACAAACTCCTTTTGGTGGAGGTAAGACCCACACTTTAATTGCTCTTTACCATAAAGCAAAAGAAATGGGTGCCAAAACAGTTGTTATCTCAGGCACGGCATTGGATCCCAAAGATATCAATATTTGGGAGGAAATAGAAGGGCAGCTAACAGGAAAAGTTGAAAAATTAGAAGGAAGCACTTCACCTGGACATGAAAAGATTAGGAATCTTCTAGATGATAATAAGCCTGTTTTGATTTTAATTGACGAGCTTCTTGAGTATGCCACTAAAGCAGCTGGTGTAAAAGTAGAGGACTCTAATTTAGCATCACAATTAAAGGCATTCATGCAGGAGCTTAGTGAAGCTGTAAGTACTGTTCCTAAGGCACAATTAATTTTCACTTTACCCTCTAGTCATATGGACCAATTTGACGAAAGCGCAGAAAAGCTTTTCATTCAATTACAAAAGATCGCAGGCCGATTAGAAAAGATTTATACTCCTGTTGAGGATGATGAAATCTATTCAGTAATTAGAAGTAGATTATTTAGACAAATTGATGAACGGGAATCATCTAAAATTATTAATCAATTTATGGATTATGCTGAAGTAGAAAATATTCTGCCAGAAAATATCGATAAATCTGATTACAAACATAAGTTTCTAAAAAGTTACCCATTCCAACCAGAGGTTGTAGATATCCTATACAAAAGATGGGGTTCTTTCCCTTCATTCCAACGAACAAGAGGGGTTCTAAGGTTATTATCTTTGGTTGTCAATTCTCTTAAGGACTCAAAAAATCCATTAATTCGATTATCAGATTTTGATCTTGATCACGATGAAATCAAAATGGAACTAATAAACTTTGCTGGATCTGAATTTAACTCAATTATTGCTTCAGACATAACTTCTTCTGATTCAGGTTCTAAAGAAACAGATAAAAAATTAGGCGCTGCATACTTATCTTATTCATTTGGGACTAAAATCTCAACCACTATATTCATGTATTCATTTTCTGGAAGTCAAAGTGGAAAACATGGTGCTTCAGTTCGTGAGATAAAATTATCCTGTGCCGATGTTGACACATCTAGTGCAATAATCAGTGATGCTATAGGATTTTTAAATGAAACATTACTCTATCTTCATTCTAGGGATGGTAGGTACTTTATTCACCGCGAACCTAATCCTAAAAAGGCATTCATCTCTAAAAAAGAAAGTATAAAAAATGAAGTTGTTACAAACTCTGAAGAAGATCTTTTAGGATCGATATTGGGGCGTAAGATTTTTGAAGTTTATAAATGGCCAAAAAGGTCTAATGACATCCCTGACACCAAAAAATTGAAGTTAATTGTAGGGAAAGACCCAGAACGTTTCGAAGAATACCTAGAAAATTACGGAGAACGTCCCAGAGTATTCAGAAATACAATGATTTTCTTAGCACCCCTCGAAAGTGAAAGACATGTTTTTGATGATAATGTTAGGGGTGAAATAGCCTGGGACTTAGTTTTAAAGGATCCATTAATTAATCTCAACCGGGAACAGAAAAGAGACATCAAAGATAAGATTTCAACTTATAAAAAAGATTCTAAAGAGAACATTAGAAACTTATACAGAATTGTTTATGTTCCTACACGAGATGGTCTCAAGGATATTGATTTAGGAAGACATCCTTATGGGATGAGTACTTCTATTGATAATGAGATTAAAGAAAGGCTTAAAGGTGATGATGAGATCTCTGAAGTTTTAGCACCGCTTTTAATCCAACAAAAATATCTTCGTGGAAAAGATTATGTTGAAACTAAAAACATTCTTGATTCTTTCTACAAAACACCTGGCGAAGATAGAATCACTTCAGATAATGTTCTAAAAACTAGTATCATTGAAGGTGTTCAACAGAAGTTATTCGGTTTAGGAAATTTAACTGAAGGAGAGATTAAATGTCAGAAGTTCGGGGAAAAATGCACACCTTATCTCCAGGAAGGAGAAATAATTATAGATAGTGACATTTGCAGCAAACCTCAATGTCCTGAAGTTAATATATCATTTATCAAAAATCAACATTTAAAACTTGGAGAATTTGTAGAAACTAAAAAGATATTTGAATCTTTACTAGTGAATTGCGAGGAAGAAGAAGCTAAATCTAAACTAATTTCTGCCATAAAAAATGGAGTTGAAAATGGTAGTTTTGGTATTGGTCAGTTGGTTGGGGGGAAAGCTGAATGCCAATTATTTGAAGTAGAATGTTATCCTACAATTTTAGATGCTGAAATTGTAACCCGGTCTGATTTGTGTAAAGAAGGACCAGAAGGTTCTCCTGATGGATATAAAACGTCATCATGGAAAATAAAGAACGTTTACTTAAAGGATGGTGACTTTGTTTTCACCAAAGAAATATTCCAATCTGAGATTAGTGAATACGATGAAAATGAAGTGAAAGAAACACTTAAAGAAACTATATCGACTGGTGTTAAAGAAGGTCTATTTGGTCTGGGTGACTTAACAGATGGAGAACCAGATTGTAGCTTCTTTAAAGAAAACTCTAGTCCTGTTCTTATGGATCATGAAGTCATAATTAATTCAAAAATATGTGATGGCGATTCAGATGTTTATAAAAACATAGAATTAGAGTTTGAAGTTCCAGTGGAAAAAGTCCCAGATATAATTAGGATGATTAATTTCCTGAAGGAACCTTTTGACGACGTTACTGTTAAAACAGATTTTAAAATATCTGCTAAAAATGGTGAAATGCCTCTTTCCGAATATGATAGGATCAAAGAGACTTTTGAACAGCTGAATGTTAAAATAACTAGGGAAGTTAAAAAATGATTAGGGATACTTATGGATAAACGTTTTATTGAAGACACTTTTCCGGTCAAGGAAGTTAGTAAAGAGGCAGCAAAAGAAAAAAATGTCCGTCATGGGCATATTTCGACTTTACATTTATGGTGGGCCAGACGACCTCTAGCCAGTTCTAGAGCCACAAACTATGCTGCTCTTATACCTAGTCTGGATGATGAAATAGATCTTACAAAAAAAAGAAATTTTATTATTGAATTGGCAAAATGGGATAATTCATTGGATAAAAATCTAACTGAAAAAGCTAAAAATGATATCCTTAAATCAAATAACGGACGACCTCCTAAAATTTTAGATCCATTCACTGGAGGGGGGGCTATACCTCTAGAAGCTTTGAGACTTGGCTGTGAAACTTATGCTATGGATTATAATCCTGTTGCTGTTTTAATTGAAAAATGTACATTAGAATATCCGCTAATATATGGGGTTTCTAAAGAAAATGATCAATGGTCCGAAAATAATCAGTTATCGAAGGATGTTGAAAAGTGGAGCAGATGGGTTTATAATGCCGTGAAATCAGAAATAGGAGAATACTATCCTAAAGAAAACGGTTCCGTCCCCGTAGGATATATATGGGCTAGGACAATCCCATGTCAGAACCCGACCTGTGATTCTGAAATCCCACTTATGAGACAATTTTGGCTTTCAAAAAAAACAGGACAAAATATTGTATTAAAACCTTCAGTTAAAAATAGTGAGATTCATTTCGAAATTGCGGATTATGATAAACTTTCAGATTTTAATCCAAATAAAGGAACTGTAAGTCGTGCAATTGTAGAATGTCCGGTTTGTAAATCTAAAATCGATGGGGATACTACTAGGAAATTATTTCAAGATGGCAAATCTGGGGAAAAACTAGTTGCTGTGATTCTCAATGAAAAAAATAAAAAAGGGAAGATCTATAGAATTGCAACAATTAAAGATAAGGAAATATTCGAAAATTCAAAAAAACAACTTAATATTAAAATCAAATCTTTTTTGGAAAAATGGGGAATGGATCCTATACCCAATGAAGAGATTCCTATTGTCCACACAATAACACAAAGACCATTCGCACCACGTGAAAATTACGGATTTATGGAATGGGGAGATTTGTTCAATCCTAGACAGCAACTTTCTTTGATAACATTTATGGATAAAATAAAGGAAGCCCATAATGAAATGTTATATGAAGGTGTTTTGAAGGATTATGCGAAGGTTTTAGTTACTTACCTAGCCTTTGGTTTAGATAGGTTACTAGATTTTGGTTCATCTTTATGTGTTTTAAATCCGACTGGAGGAAGAGGTGTAGTTCATACTTTTGGTAGACAAGCTCTTCAAATGACATGGGATTATGCAGAATCTAATCCATTCAATCCTTTTGGGGCCGGATGGTATACTGCATGTGAAAAAAATGTGAAATGGATCAACCATGCTTCTTTAATTAATAATTCTGCTGTCAAAGTTTCGCGAAGTTCAGCAACAAATTTAAATTTTCCAGATAACTTTTTTGATGCAGTATTTACTGATCCTCCATATTATGATAATGTGCCTTATGCATATCTTTCAGATTTCTTTTATGTGTGGTTAAAAAGAGTTTTAGGAGATTTATATCCAGATCTGTTTTTAACCCCTCTAACACCTAAAAATGATGAGATCGTCGCATATTCTAATGTAAATAAACGATTTAAAGATGGTAAAGAATTTTTTGAAGAAATGTTAAAAAAATCTTTTCAAGAAATATATCGAGTCCTAAAACCAAATGGAATTACAACTATAGTTTATGCATATAAAACTACTGAAGGTTGGGAAACTGTAATAAACGCTATTTTAGATTCTGGATTGACCGTTACAGCATCATGGCCTTTATCAACTGAAATGAAAGGTAGATTAAGAGCTCAAAATTCAGCATCTTTAGCATCATCAATATACATCGTTGCTAGGAAAATTAACAAAAAAGAATTTGGATGGTTAAAAGAAATAAAAGAAGAATTAATTAATTATGTTCCCATAAAATTAGATAAATTATGGGAAGAAGGCATATATGGGGCAGATTTTTTCGTTGCTGCCATAGGTTCAGCAATTGAAATTTTTGGCAAATATAAAAGAGTTTTAGATAATGAAGGAAATGAAATAAGAGCAGATAAACTTCTAAGTTTTGTTAGGGATGTTGTTACTAATTATACTGTCCGTCAAATTCTTCATAATGGGATTGCCGATGAACTTTCTCCCTTAACTAAGTTTTATTTGCTTTGGAGATGGAATTATCAAGAAGCAAGAGTTCCATTTGATGAAGCTCGAAAACTGGCACAAAGTGCAGGGATAGACTTATCTAATGAATGGAATAAAAAAGACGGGTTTATCTTGAAAAATAGAGAATTTATAACAGTTCAAGGTCCTGATAAAAGAGATAAAAAGTTACTTGAAGATTCACTAGAACTCATTGATGTTCTTCATCAGGTTTGTTTGCTTTGGAAAGATGGTAAAAAAGATGAAATGAATTTTGTCCTAAAAAAATCAGGAATTGGAGATGGAGAATCCCTGTATAAGGTTGCGCAAGCTATATCAGAAACACTTCCTAATAAAAGTGCCGAGAAAAAAATGCTTGAAGGATTCCTTGCAGGTAAAGACAAAATTATGGACAATATGCGGGAAGACGAATCTCAAACCAAATTATTATAGTAGTTTAAGCTTTGCAGGATGATTCAATGGATCAAAGATACATTGAAAACTATTTTCCAGTATCTGAAGTCAGTGGGACTTACAGAATTAGAGAAATATCATCTTTGCATAAATGGTGGGCACGAGGTTCCCTTGAAAGTTCAAGTGCAGTAATCTATTCTTCATTAATATCTTCTAGTGATGATAATGAGATTAAAGAATCAATTATTAAATTAGCTGGAAGAGAAGGAAGTGATATAACTGAGATTGCACGTGAAAATATATTAAAAACATTTGAAATTCCTCCTAAAGTTTTAGATCCATATGCTGGAGGAGGTTCTATTCCTTTTGAAGCTTTAAGATTAGGCTGTGAGACATACGCCAATGATTACAACCCTGTAGCAGTCTTAATAGAAAAATGTCTACTTGAAAATCCGGAAAAAATGCTCATCGAAGGATTCCTAGCTAGCACCCAATCAATAAAATAGGATAAATGATAATATGACTAATCTTGATGAAACCAATAAACATCAAGCAAAAGTGGATAAAACTATAGAGGAATTTGAAAACAGAGAGGAATTGCTAAAAGATTATAGTCAAAAATTCACTGAAGTAACTGTAGAGATATCAGATTTAGAATCTGAACTGATTGTCTGGAAAAAAGAAAAAGAAGACCTCCAAAAAGATCCCGCTAATAAAGAAGAAGTAGAAACTTGGCAAAGCCAGATAGATAAAATACAAGAAAATATCAAGAAAAAAGAAACTGATTTGAAAGATCTTCAAGAGAAAATTGATGATTTAAACCTTGAAAATCAGGATTTAAGAGAAAATATCAGATCTTTAGAAACAGAACATATTGAATATGTCACCGATAAAATTCAAGAATTTCAAGGATTATCTGATGATGATATTCATATAGATAATTATGGGGAAGAACTTGTCATTAATCTAAAACTTTTGAAAGATTTGTGGAAAGTTCAGGGTAAGGATTATGATTTAGTTAAGTTTGTTAAATTTTTCAAGTCGAAAGGTTTGGAAGTGGATCTTAGAATATTAAATAATTTGTTTAATGAATCCAAAGGCTATTTTATTCCCCCTATAATCTCTGAATTTTTGAATGAATATCTAAAAGGTTATAGTTTTGAGAATATCGCAGAATCAAACTGTAAAATTGGTTCATTGATGTTCCAGATAAAAAGTTACGATCAAGCAAATTTAACTGCTTTTTTAGATGATCCTAAAGATGAAAAGGTTATAAATCTATTCTATCAAGAGAAAAACATCAATTACAATACAAATCTTGAAGAAATACCTGAAAATCATTTTAATGTTGTTGTGGGAGTATCAGATAATGAAGAAAATGAGCTAATTGACTTTGAAGATATAACTGATACCAAAGAAAATATTAATTTTATCCAGGTAGCTTTAAAATTAAACAATGATGGTGTTGGATTTTATATTTTGAACCACGAACTTAGATTACATGGGGCTGATACTTCTTTATTCTCTAATTTAGAAAAATATGATTTGTATATTGATTCTATAATCCGTCTTTCAGCTGAAATTTTCCCAGAAAGGAGATCTAATAAAACATTAATCATCATAAGAAAAATAAAACCTAAAAAAATATTTATCGGAGAATTAAATAGCACATCACAAGAAATATTACTTAAAAACCTTAAAAAACGAAAATCAGGTAAAATACCTCAGCATGGCTTTCTAACAAAATTTAAATCATTTTATTCTTTCCCTAATTTTTTAGCAAATATTGATAGCCAAGTCCTAGGTAATTCAATCGGAATTGAACCTTTAAAATTTCTAGATATTGTAAGAGAAGTTCGTAATTCTGATAAATTTTCTGAATCTGATGAAGATTTCAATTATTTGTACTTACCTTTTGATTTTAATTCTGAAGTTATATTATCTTCTCAAATGTTTGAATTTGAACCTGAATTTTATTTGCAAATATTTTTTGATCCAGAAATTGCTTTATCCGATTATATTGCTCGTTTTTATAATACTCAGCTTGGTAAAAAGATTAGAGAATCATTAAATATTGATTCTGATAAGCCCAGAATTTCTAAGAAATTATTATTAAATTCATTAGTTTATTTACCTGATCTAGACAGTCAAATTGAAATTATTAGAGTTGATTCTTTAATTTCTGAACTTAACACCTTAGCTGAATCTTACCGAAATAAATTATGGAAATCACCATCAAATGTCTCAGAAATTTTAAAAGAACTCGATGGATTTAATGAAGAAAAAAGCGAAGAAAAATTCGAACAATGGATTGAATCATTACCTTATCCTTTAGCATCTATAATATGGGCTAGTTCCACGGTTTCTGATTATTCTGTAAAAGTTAAATATTTATTAGACTTTTTTGAGGCGTTTTCTGAATTTAATTATGGTTTGATGCTTAGCGCAATATCTCAAGATAAAAAATTTTTTGAAAATGAATATAGGCGTTGCAAAAAATTTTCTAAACCTGTAGATTGGTATTTAAAACCTACTTTTGGTTCCTGGAATATTATTGGAATATGTGTTGCTAGTAAGATCCGTAAATTGCTTGAAAATCCTGAAAAAAGATCCAAATGTTTGGAATTATTTGGGAACCCTGACCCTGAATTTCTGGAGAGAATATGTAATAGCGAACTTTATAATCTTCTTTTAGAGGTGATGAATTACAGGAATCAATGGGAAGCTCATGGCCCTCGTGTAAGTAATAAAGAATATAAAAATAGGTATAAAATTATGCAAGGAGCATTGATGCGTTTTTATCAGATAATATCAGATGCATATGAAAACTATTATCTTTTGATACCTGATGTAAGTATATTTAAGGATGGTATCCATTATTACACTATTAAAAGAGTAATAGGTACTCGAGCTCCCTTTAAAAGTGATAAGATAGAAACTATATCAGTAATGGACTCACAGAAGATCTATTTATTGGCGAAAAACCAGCGTAAACCAGTGGAATTATTACCATTTGTAACCATTGAGGATGATGTTTGTTATTTCTATAACTCACTTTATGATAAAGACCATGACAATTATGGTGATTTACGTTTTGTATCTTATCATTATAGTGAAGAAGCAGAAAAAGCCGTTGAATTTGAAAGAATAGATACAATTATCAATTTATTGAAACCAGATGAAGGATATAGGAGTTAATGGGTGAAATTTTAAGTAAATACTAGAAAAAAATCCTTAATACTAAAATTAAAGGTAATATTTCGGGGGATAAGCAATATCAATAATTAAACTAATCGAAAAATCATAATAAAGGAGGGTGTAAAATTAAAAGAAAAGAAAAAGCAGATTTCTTTTTTTATTCTGATCTGAATGATTGTAGAAACAATGTTTCAACCAGGAAACCTGTTAACCATCAGGAAAGAGCTATTATTGAACTCAATAAATGGTTTTATTCCAAGGAATTCCCATCTGGAACCATCATGGTCCTTCCAACGGGTAGTGGAAAAACTTTCACAGCTGTCAGATTTCTGTGTCAGGGTCCATTATCCAAGGGATATAAGGTTTTATGGTTGGCCCATACTCATCATCTTTTAGAACAAGCTTTTTTCAGTTTTGTCCCAGAAGATAAAGATAAGGATGGATTTGAGATTGGTTGGATTACAGAACCTAAGGATGATATCAAGATAAGGGTTGTTTCTGGTTCTCCGAATAATTTTAATGTGAATGAAATTAAAAAGACTGATGATATTGTTATTGCTACTTTACAAACAGCAACTAATGCTTATAAAAATAATCACCCTAAATTTGAGGAATTCTTGGATTCTGCTGATGGTAAATTGTTTGTTGTTTTTGATGAAGCTCATCATGCCCCGGCTCCTACTTATAGAAAACTTTTAATTGGGGATGAATCTCAGGATATAAGGGATTCATTACGTGAACGTTTTCCTGAAATGTATTTATTGGGTTTAACTGCTACTCCAACCTATAATGATGAAGAGAAGAGGGGGTGGCTTAAGGAGATCTTTCCCCAAGAAATTGTTTATCAGGCGGAGATTAAAAATCTGATTTTTGAAAAAATACTGGCAAAACCCAATACTTTTGAATCTGAAACCCAGATTGAACAGGAATTAGATGAAAGAGATTATCTAAGGTTAGTTAGAGATTATGAAAAGGATATACCTCAAAAAATGATTGAAAGGTTAGCTTCTAATAAAACCAGAAATCAATTCATTGTTGATAGTTATATTAAAAATAAAGAAAAATATGGGAAAACAATTATTTTCGCGGATCGTTGGGAACAGTGTGAATATTTAAACAAACTGCTTTTAGATAATAATATACGGTCAGATTTAATGTATTCCGGCCCGGGTAGACAGAGAGAGAATATTAAAGCTTTAGAAAAATTTAGAAACAACGAACTTGATGTTATTGTTAATATCAGGATGCTTACTGAAGGTACTGATGTTCCAAAAATAAATACGGTGTTTTTAACCCGTCAAACAACTAGTGAAATACTTTTAACACAAATGGTTGGAAGAGCGTTGAGGGGCCCTCGTTTTGGTGGTACTGATGATGCAAATCTAGTGTTTTTCATTGATAATTGGAAGCAACAGATTAATTGGGCTGCTTGGGATCCAAAAATTTGGGGTGCGATAAGGGGTGGAGTGGACAAGCCAATTGATACACCCCCATGGGATTTGATATCAGTTAAGTTAATTCAAGAGTTAATTGACAAACTGGGAAAAGGTGATAATATAGCGGCTTCATTTTCTAATTCTATGCCTTTAGGATGGTATCAGGTTAATTTCTTCAAATCTAATGAAAATGAAGATTCAGATGCTAGTGAGGGAAAAACTAAGGAACTAATTTTAGTATTTGAAGATAATTATCAACAATATCAAAATTTAATTAACTATTTAACAACAAGAAACTTTGAAAAGTTTGATAATGAAAACCTTACATTAGCTGATTGTGATGAAGAAATAAAAACATTTAATGACAAATTTTTCGGTCCCCTAGATGAGCAAATGGATAAAGACATCCTAAAAAATATCTTCAGAATAGCACTTCATATTGGTCAAGATAAAAACAACAATCCACCCCTCTTCATTGAATTCAAAGAAAGAGATAAATATGATCTTGATTCCATTGCTAAAGGCTTTATTGATGCTGACTTAGGTTATAAAACAGTGGACAAGAAATTGCATGAATTGTATGATGATCCTAAACAGATATGGAGTACATTATACTACAACTTTGATTTATTCAAATCACAGTACAATAGTACAGTTGAATGGATATTAAACCCTCCTAAAAAAATAACTTTCACATCAGAAGAAGAAAAACTAGTTAAAAAACTATATAAAGGCTCTAATAAAGAAAAGATAGAGGCATGTCTAAAATTGGCTGATATGGGGATTAAGGAAGCTATTCATGAAGATACATTAAAAATACTAATCAAATCTTCACAAAATGATGAAGATCAGGAAGTTCGTGAAGCGGCTGAAAATGCAGTTAAACAAATATTAGCATTAGAACTCAGCGCTGAAGATAAAAAGAGAATAAAAATTAGAGATGGATATAAATGTTTATGCTGCGGTGAAGAAGCAAAATCCAAACTTCAAATTGATCATGTCAACCCCCAGTTTTTCGGAGTAGAAAATTCGGTAGATAATTTACAAACTCTTTGTAATGTTTGTAATGGAATGAAAGGAATTAAAAAAATTGATTTTAGACTTAAAAACACTCCTTTAGACTCTCCTCAAGAGGAATTAAATTTAATTAAGGATATAGAAAACGCCACCAATAATCAGCTCCTAGATATATCTTGGATGGAAAAGTTATTAAGAAGACATGTAAACTTTTTCTATCAATGTGGAGCTGTTAAGTCCATTAAATGCAATGGAAGCCCAGAAAATATTGATAACTTTAAAATAGAATTATTTGAGGGCAACCCTGATTGGATTAACAAAGAAATTAAAAAAATGATACCTTATATCCAATATGAGAGGGAAGTTATGGGTTTTGATGGTCCAAGGGAAATATCAATCTTATCTTCAAACAAAATTGATATAGATGATGAAGGTGATGTATTAATTATACCTGCTAAATATGCGTTAAATGAATATTTAGACCATTCAGTATACATGTGTCAACCCAACAGAACCTTCAGACCAGTTAAACATATAGGTTTTTATTCTAATGGTAAAATTAATCGACATATACCAAAAATTTTAGATAAAGTGGAAAATGTTTTACTCTATAAAAATTCAATAAAGAATTCTAAATTAAATGCTAATATGAAAAAAAAGCTTTTAAATTTAGTAAATAGTCTGGAACGTAAAAATGATTTTGATCGTTTAGGAGATAAAGTAAAAGTAATGTTCCTAACTGAACCTAATTCAAAAGAAACATTTAAACTAAAAAAGGATATCGTAAATGATACAAAATCCAAATCTGGTAAAAATATTGCTTTTACTCAAAGTCAACGTTATATACCTCTATCTAAATTTAAAAATAATCCTATAAGAACATCTCAACTGTTATGATTTACAATGATCAGCTATTCAATATTTCAAAACATAGTAATTGATCACCTGGGTCGTGAAATAGACGAAAAATCCAACCTAAATCAGAACAAAGCTATTAGTGCCCCTATCAATATTTCCCAATTTTTAGTGGCCGGACCAGGCAGTGGTAAAACAACAGTCATGGTTTTGAAGATTTTAAAATTTATCTATGTAGATGATGTTACTCCTTCTACTATTTTAGCCACAACATTCACCAGAAAGGCAGCTGCCGAGTTAAGATCTAGAATCCTTTCTTGGGGAGATGAGATTAGACAAGTTCTCTTAAAGGATAGTAAATTTAAGGACTTACATCCATCTCTTAGGTACTTGGATTTCAATCAAATAGTTACTGGTACGGTGGATAGTATTTCCCAGGATATATTGAAGTTGCATCGACAACCTGGTGAAGCTCCTCCTGTGGTGATCCAGGACTTTGTGACCAGTGCTTTAATGTTGAATGTTGGTTTATTTAATGGGGAGAAACATCATAATGAAGACCTTAGAGATTATCTTATTAAATTAAGGGGAGGTAAATTTGGTTTTAACACCAGTGAAATGTGTAAACAATTACTGGAAATCAAAGACAGGGTCTACTATGACCAGGTAGATTGGGAGAGACTGGTTGAAGAAAAAAAGAAGGAACATCCGGGATTTGAAATTGCTTATCAGGCGATTAATGATTACATTTATGAACTGGAAAGCCGGGATTTATATGATTTTGCTATGCTTGAAGCTAGGTTTTTAGATGAGATAAAAAGGGGTAAATTAGATGATTTCCTGGAAGGAATTAAAATAGTATTAGTAGATGAATACCAGGATTCTAACCTGTTACAGGAACAAATCTACTTTCAACTGGCAAAAGCAGCACTAAGTAAGGGAGGTTGCATGGTTGTGGTGGGGGATGATGATCAATCTCTCTATCGGTTCAGGGGAGCTACCGTGGACTTATTCACCTATTTCTTAGAACGATTTAACAGTGAAATCGACTATGAGACTAATCAGCCAGAAAAGATTTACTTACATCAGAACTACCGATCCACGGAGAACATAGTGAATTTCTGCAATGATTTTGCCCAGTTAGATTCTGAATTCCAACCAGCCCGGGTAAATGATAAACCAGCCATCACACCAAAAAGGAGTCTACCATTGACAGAATTTCCCATTCTAGGAATGTTCAGGAAGGATGTGGAAACATTATCATATGATTTGTCGAATTTCATACAGAAAGTGGTCAGTGAAGAAGGATATCAAGTAAATGATTATATTATAAAAGTTGATCCTGATGAAGGCACAGCTACGGATCTCTCCATATTGTGCAGTTCTCCACAAGAGAAAGCGTATAAAAGAAAGAAACTTCCCGGTCTTTTAAGGGATGAACTTGAAATACCCATATTCAATCCAAGAGGACAGAATCTAGAGGATACCAAGGAAGCTGGTATTCTTTGTGGATTGTTATTAGAATGTTTAGATCCTGACTGTGAAATTCAGGACTCCATTGAAAAACTTCCTTACACATCAAAGAAAAATTTCAAATCTTGGAGGAATAAGGCAAGGGAATATTTGAAAACCAATCCAGAACCTAAAAATACACAGTTATCCCTAAAATCATTTGTTGAAGCCTGGCAGAAAAGGGAGCCATTAGGCAGGAGAACCTGGAAAAAAGTAGTTCCACTTCTTGATTTAGCCTATAAATTAGTGACTTGGATACCCTCCATGCAAAATGATGTGGAGGGCTTGGTTTATCTGGAGGCTGTTACTCGTACCATTTCAGATACTGCGCTTTTCAGTAACTATGCTGGGGAGTTGGTTTTTGATAAAGAGAAACCTGAACTGGAATGTTACTCAATTACAGATGCCTATTGGAACATATTCGTACCTATAGGTACTGGTGCGATTAAGGTTGATGAGGGACTCCTGGAAACCTTACCTGATAATCGAATTAACATCATGTCTGTTCATCAGTCTAAGGGACTGGAATTTCCACTGGTGATTGTGGATGTGGGTTCAGATTTCAGAACTAACCATCCGAAAAACGCTTTTAAACGCTTCCCTGAAGATGGAGGAATAACTTGCACTATGGAAGATGAAATTCGAACTTGCTCACCAATGGGACTGCCCACGAGATCAGGTAGGAACAGAGCTTTTGATGATCTAACCAGACACTATTTTGTATCATTTAGCCGAGCTCAGGATGTTCTGTTACTAGTTGGGCTTGATAATTATGATAATATCCCTAACGTAGCTACCGGATATATAAGGAATGGCTATTGGCCATGGGAAGGGTTTGAAAATATAACAATGATATAGGAGAAATAAAATGACATTATCGGTCCGATCTAAACCATATATAATACCAGAATATAGCTTAACAGGAGATCTATTATCTTATCTGACATGCGGGTTACAGTACCGCTACCAGAACAAGGCTACTTTACCTCCTTCTATGCCTTTCCAGTTATGGTTCGGAAATTTCATCCATGGAGTTATGGAAGAAGCATATATCAAATGGAAGGATGATGATTGGAAAGACTTTCCATGGGATTGGAAATCACAAGTAAGAAAAATTGAATTAACCATACACAGACGCTTAGAATCTAGGGGATTGCAACCACCATATACCATATTCTGCCCATTTGAAGAGAATGAAATAGAAGATCAGGGTTTATGCCATGATAATAACCATCCCCATAAATTATTAGCCAGTGTAAGGGCAGAATATTCCATAAATACATGGGGACCACATCTATTCCCACTAGTTGATGATAATGAAGTTCGACTTAAAGGCATAAGGGACATGCCGCAATATAAAAAAGGAGTTAGTAGATCAAATTATTATGGTGTAACCGGAATTATTGACGTTCTAAGCTCCGTTAAACTTGAAGAAGCTTCAGATAAAAATTTAATCATTAATTATCTTCATCGAGACCCTATTTTTCAAGAAAAACTAGAAAGTTTAGAATCCGACAGATATGAAGTAATAGTAGATTATAAGGGTATGAAAAGACCTTCATTAGGCTCACCATCCTGGAAGCATCACCACTGGCAAGTGCAGACTTATGGTTGGTTAAGATCCTTACAGCCAGAATCAAATCCTGTACTTATTGGTATCTTGTTCTATCTTAATGAATTGGTATTATTTAAGGAAGATTTGAAGGAACTTAAAAAGGAAGTTAAAGAACATGATACCGATATCATGCCTGATGGTGGGGATAGAAAATCTATATTAGAATGGAATCCTAAAAATGTGGTTCCATCTCTCTCGGAGGCTTTCAGGCATCTGCGATCAATTAGAATAACACCTATGGATGAAGTTTCCCAATTAAAATCTTTAGAAGAATTTGATAATGTAGTTGCAGATATTGAAGAGAGCATAATACATGAAGTAGATGGTCAGGTAATACAGAATTCTTGGAAAACTAATCCAGAAAAGAGAACCTGTGATGCCTGCGATTATAAAACTTTTTGTCAAAATTCAGGCAGTAAAAAAAGAATAACTGTACCATAATTAATTTTGATCAGTTAAATAATGAAAAAATATAATTGAAAATAGAATATATAATCATTAAATCCTCTTAAATCTGATTTTAATGGAATTAAGAGTAATTGTTTAATTAAATTAATGGATTTCCTTTTTTAATAATCTCTTCAGTGATTGTTCTATATTTTTTAAAATAATCTACAGCTTTTTTTTGGAAAACTGGATCCCTTTGTTCCGGGATTTCCTTCGGTGGTTTATATTTATTTTCTAAATCATGTAATTTAGACTGTATTGAATTGAGAGCATCTAAATCATTATAAAAATTTGCTATTCTATTAATTTCATACTCATTCAATGCTGAAGCAAGTTCAATAGTTTGTGAATCCCACCTTATATGTCTCCAGGGCGGTAATGGAAGATTAATCAATCTTTGAGCAAGATCAAAATTAATAAAGTGCTCAGTAGGATTTTTTTCTCGATCAATATTACCAAAATTTTCAAGAAGTTTATTTAGCAATTCTAGATTTTGACTAATTTCCAGACTAATTAGAGTACGAATATTCTTCGTTAGTTTTTTTTCTTTCTTTTTTTCCTTCAAGAAAGAATTTAATTCATTTAAAATAAAACCTATAACTACTCCCGAAAATCCTAAAATGATTGCAAGATAATCAGCCATAAAATCTCCTAATACTAATCAATTAAAAATTTAATGAAAACTTTATCTGTTTTTTTAATTAATTATCAAAATAACTAGTATTCCATATATCTTCACAAATTCTTTTAATTAACCCTTCTCTATCTTTAATATCTTCTTTTTTAAAATGGGAATGGGATTGAAAACCAAACTTATCGATAAATTCCTTGGCATTTGGATTATTTTTATAAAATAATTCATTTAAGGATTTAGCAAAGTTATTGGTCTTAATATAGTGCTGAAGTTTGATTTCATAACTAGCATCTTTATATGATTGATTAGTACCAGAACGAAGGAGCAATAAAGCTCCAATATTATTTCGCCATTCTTGAAAAATGTCTAATTGATCAAATTCATCCCTGTGTTCTTCAAATTTATCAGCCCAAATATGCTCTATTTCATATGGTTTTCCTTTTGGATTAAAATAAGATAAATAATTTTTATCTTTATTACCAAGACCATTATCCACAAAACTTGATATTCTTGAAAGTAAATGTTTTACAAATCTCTTATTTTGTCCATGAAGTCGGAATTTATAGATTCCATCCCAATTTTCTTCCATATCATTAATTTCTTCTTTTAAATTACTTGTTAATGCCCTCAAATCATTATTTCTAATTAATAAAGTTCTCCTAAACATTGTATATTTAATTGAAGCGTGACTAAATCTTCTAAAATTCACAGATCTTCGTACAGTAAATGTTTCAATAAAATGTGCAACATAGTCCAATTTTTTATATATTAATTCATTATCATCCTTATCATCTAAAGAAGATAACAGTAGAGGATCTTGTAAAGAATCAGCAATACCCCAATTATTAATATAACTTAAATGCGGGATTTCTTCATCAAATACGAGCATTCTTTCTTTCATCATTAGATATACTTCTACATAAAACGGAAATCTATCATTGAAAAAATTATAAAAATCATCAGGAGTCTTAATATCAAATTTAGATTCATGATTGTCTTTAAACCATTGATGTAAACGAGAACCTATTAATTCATAATCTTTATCTTCAGCTCCAGCTTTTCCTTCTCTTATTGAATCTGCATACTTACCTCTAAACCACGCTTGGAAAAATGGAATATCTTCATTCTTTTTATAATCATTTAACATCCTAATATGTTTTTTCCACAAGTCATTAAGTTTGATTCGTTTATCTTTATCTTTAATTTTAGAAAGAACATATCCTTTTAACATTTCAGTCGGTGTAAGATTTAATCCCCTGTCGTTCATGGTTTCAAAGATTGTGTAAGCATTTTCATCAGAATGTGCTGTAATTTTAACTATTACAACTTTTTCTATTAACCAATCTATAAAATATGGCAATTTTTCTATGGTTATTTCTTCTGGAAATGCATTAGGGATATCGAAATAACGTTCAACCATATTTTTCACTGTTTCATCATCACTACCTTTTAAAGTATACTCCCCATTATTATACAAAGCATCTAAACATTCGTCGCGAGCCTCATCAGATAAAGTAAATGATTTTTTACCAAATTTTTCTGCATATATCAATTCATCAATTGATACTTTAGAATCTGAATTTTTCTGTAAATGATTCAAAAACATTAAAAAAAGAATTATCGAAGTTATTCTCTGTTGACCATCAATTATTGATAGTTTACCTTTTTTTTGACTCAAAACTATAGGGCCCAAATAATAATTTTGATAATTTTCAACCTCTTCCCTTTCATCATTATCAGAATAAGCCTTTAAAAAAGTATATGTTAAATCCTCAATCAATTGAACCATTTGCTTATTTTCCCATCTATATTCTCTTTGAAAATAGTCAATAAAGAATTTCTGACCTTTTAAAAGAGAATTAATATTTGTATCAATTGCTTCTATTTTATTTTCAAGATTAGACATAATATCACTTTAAATTTCAGCATTTATTTAATGATAAATGATATTTTAATTTCCTTATTAGATATTAATAACTATATGGATACACGATAATGAATAATTAGAACAGATTTGTGAATAAATATATAAATTTTTACTCCTAGATGGACAGGAAAAGAAGATCAAGTATTCATAGAAACAAATGATGATTATAAACAATTTATTATAAGTATTAGTTCGAAATCAGAATATATTATTAAATATTCTTCTAATTAAACTTTAATTTAAGAATATTTGTTGATATTTTTTTATAGGGGGGTCTATTTGGATATTAATGAATTTTATGAGGAATCAAAAAAATATGTAATTAAAAAAATAGAAAATCTTAATCATAAACTGATTATAGGTCCTAGAATTGTATTATTTTTGATACCTTGTAATGCATGTAGTTATGATACGAATTTTAACGTGAACGTAAGTATTACGGGAAATTTTAATCCTATTTGTTCAAGAGATGGAAGAATAGCACAAATATCAAATCATGTTTTTAGTTTCGGAGGTCCCGGGCCTCAAAATGATAATGGGCATTTTTGTTATGCAGTAATTAATGATAAAGGTATAATTGAAAGTGCTGATAGACGTTCTTTAAACTTTGAGAAAAAAGAGTTAAATTTAAAATATTTTATAAATAATTTTAAATCTTGCTTTATGGAGTATATAGACATATATAGTTCATTAAAAATTGATTATCCTGTGTTTATATCAGTATCATTGTTCAAAATGAAAGGATTTAGATTATTAGCCGAAGAAGGGCCAGAACTTAAAAATAATACTGAATCTATTTTTGGTTTAATACCAGCTGAAGCCGAAGCAGAACACCAAATTAGCATGATAAGGGATCGAATTATTGAAAAATTTTATAATCCATCTAATTTAATCTGACTAAGAATTTTTTATTTTCATGAATGAAGGTCTTACATTTACTAGGAAGATAATATATCCTTATAAGTGACATAAATAGTCATTGAGAAGCAAATAGAAAGTTATTAATATTTAAAAAAGATAATATTAGTTAAAAGTATCTTGTGATAATATGCGAGTTCTTATTGACACAAATATAATAATTTACAGAGAAGACCCAGAAGTTCTGACCGAAAACTTCCAATCTCTGATGAATACTTTGAATGATTCTGAAAATAGAATAGTCGTGCATCCATTATCTATTGAAGAAATTAAAAAAGATCCAAATGAAGAGAGGAGAAAGGTTAACTTATCAAAAGTAAAAACATATTCACTTCTGAAATATCCACCATTCTTTGACAAGGACACGGAATTTAATTCTATAGTGGAACCACCCACAAATATGCATGACTATGTGGATCACGCTTTATTATACGCCATATATAAAAATGCGGTCAGCTTTCTGATTACACAAGATAAAGGGATTCATAAAAAAGCAATAAAATTGAAGATAGATGAAAGAATTTTATTAATTGATGAAGCATTAAGCATCTTTCAGACTGTAACTCCACCTAATTTGCCACCAGCAATACATATGGATAGTACGCATAATTTGGACTATGGAGATCCAATTTTAAATCATCTAAAAGAGGATTATTACCCTGAATTTGAAGAATGGTTTAAAAAAATTCAAGCAGAAGGGCGAGAATGTTTGATTTATAGGAACAATGACGAATCATTAGGAGCTTTATTAATTTTTAAAGATGAAAATGAGCCTATTTACTTAATAGATAAAATTCTACCTGAAAAAGAAAGGATGAAAATTGCTACACTTATAGTTTCTAGTAACGGGTACAAAATTGGTGAATTTTTCATTCAGTGGGCAACAAATTATGCAATAAAAAAAGGATTTGATGAGATCTATCTAACTCATTTCACAGTCCCTGAAGATGTTTTAGTCTATTTAATAGAAGAATACGGATTTATTCGTGTAGGGCAGAAAAACTATACAAATCAAAAAGGCGATTTTGAAGATGTTTTTGTTAAATATCTCAAGCCTAATCCAGAGTTAATAGAAAAAATTAAAAATATATCCTCAGAACAATTATCCAAGATATTTTACCCTAAATTTTATGATTGTGAAGAAGTGAAAAAATTTATTATCCCAATATTGCCTGAGTATCATGATAGGCTATTTTTAGGTTCAGAAAGGCAATCGAGTCTTTATGAACATCAGAATAAGTTCATTGTTGAGGGTAATGCTATTAAAAAGGCTTATTTAAGTCATTCGAATATTAAAAAAATATCAAAAGGAGATTTACTTTTATTTTACAGAAGCACTGATTATAAATCAATTACTTGTATAGGGGTTGTGGAAAATGTGATTCCTAATCTTGAAGACGCAGATGAAATAACAAAACAAGTTGGTAAAAGAACTGTTTACTCGCCTCAAGAAATAAATGAAATTGCCGACCATGAATCTCCTACTTTGGTCTTATTATTTATTTTCAGTACTTGGATACCACATAAAGTTAGCCTTGTGCATTTAAAGGAAATAAATGTCTTAAATAATGCACCCCAAACGATACAAGAAATATCACATGAATCTTATTTGAAAATTAAAAAGGCAGGCGGTATTGATGCAGGTTTTACTATCAATTAAACCTCAATACGTAGATGAAATAGTTAAAGGTAGAAAAAAATATGAATTCCGAAAAAAAGTTTTCAAAAAAAAGACTGATGTTCGAGAAATCTATATTTATGCTACATCTCCCGTGAAGAAAATAGTTGGTTATTTTAAATCTGATAAAATTATCGAAGACCACCCGGAAAAATTATGGGAACAGTACAAGGATCACTCCGGAATTGGTGAATGTGAGTTCTTCGAATACTTTAAAGAAAGAGATGTAGGTTTTGCCATTGAAATAAGTCAGCTGGAGATTTTTGATAGGCCTTTAGATCCAAAAAATATAATGCCTAATTTTGTTGCCCCCCAATCATTCAGATACATAGATCATCCATCAATAAATGAAGGTCAAACAACTGATTATGATAATAAATCATTCATACAAACAGAATTACCAATTTAACTAACTATTGGTTTTTTAAAACTAATTAATACCAAGTTAAGTCAATCCTTGGGGGGATAATCCTTATTTTAGATCAAATATGGAACTCGACAAATTAATAATGTAACAATTCATATTAAACATAACCTATAAAACTTTAAGAATAATTTAAAAATCCAGAAGAAAATATAAAAATTTCAAAACAATTCAAGAATGTTGAGTTATTCAAATTTTATCTAAACTGTAATACTTAAAAGGAAGTTTATATGTCAAAATCAAGTAAAAGTGGTGCATATCAACAGCATTACTT
>ENA-UOOI01000861-UOOI01000861.1-fermentation-metagenome-genome-assembly--contig:-NODE-861-length-36194-cov-8.281745_pt1 | contig 36194 bp, 36 predicted proteins | sample MGYA00245779_ERZ724027 | MGnify/ENA primary metagenome ERZ724027 (study PRJEB28704, sample SAMN03018318) | fermentation metagenome | biome: anthropogenic terrestrial biome; feature: soil; material...
TTTGTACTGCCCATGGCATGTGGAATGAATTTGAAATATTTTATCACACTATTACAACCGTCTAAATTCGACCGTAAGACAAAAATGAACGATATGATGCTTTCTCAAGCAAATCATTAATTCATAGCGAGCAATGAGCATAAAAATCCCCGAGGTGATGTGGTAAGCACCGCATTGGGGATTTTGCAGAACTGTAGCTCTTTAATTATTGTGCAGTGTAGTATATGCGGCCCGGATATCGTTGCTGAACTCGATTGCAAAATGAAGCTTGTGCCCCTCGCTGACTGCTTTCGGTGCGTTTTTGGGGCAAAAGAAAGAGGATTTGAGCAGGAAGCCGTCTTCCGTCGGCTTGTATTGATGGACTGCGCCAAGATGGATCGGGGTATCGTCGTTTGCAAGCCTCGTTTCGCCGCACTGGCAGATTGGATAATCCGGTTCTCGTTTAATTGGTAAATAATCGGGGATATCAGCAACAGCTGAGCCCTTGATATATATGTCGGCTCACCGAGCATGCCGAAATTCTCCATTCCACGTGCCTCTATATTGACCGAACCCAGTGCGATATAATGCCCTGCTAATCCTGCAGAAGAATGATATGATGTATTTGCTGCTGAAGAAAGTGCTGCCCCAAGCGAGAAATGAGATCCGTTCCGCTTTACTGAATGGAAATGTAATGGAGGAAAATACGCAGTACCTAGAGTATGCTTCGTATTTCACGGAGGGCGGAGCGTGGAATCTGATGGTAAAGTGGTTAGGCGACGGCGCCGTGCTGACGCCGGAAGAGATGGCAGATATCGTCGATATTATCATACGGACCATGCATTGAAATAATATTATATGGATCTTCATTCCCAAAGAATCTTTATTAATCGAGGCTTCCCTTATATAGTTGAAGGCCGGTTGTTCCTGCTTTTTTTATTGTGAATGTAGGATTATAGTTTTTTTGCGAAATATTTTTTAGATTCTATAGCAATGTTGACTATTTCCTCAGGTGACATCGTTGTACCGTTTTCTAATCCTTGAAGAGTAGATTTGCCGTTCCAGTATCTATTTTGAAGATTACACCTGATATATTTCCTGTGCAGGAATTTTACTCACATGGCGTATGGTGCCCTTTAAGGAACAGATAAGATCAAGGCGATCTTGAGATCACCTTCGATACTACGTTTGGTACTGTTGATGAAGATAAGGTGGATGAATGGGAGATTATGGCCACCGAGTGAGGCTCTATTATCCATACGTGGATAGGAAAATAAACACAAGATTTTCTATGAGACTGTCTGTACTGTTTTCATCTTGGAGAGAAGATAATATATTTTGGGGAATACCTTCATGGGGACGGTAGCCTATGCTCTTGATTTTAATATGAGGAGCTGATAATTGCTATTCTAAATTTATTTAAACTAAGTGTATCAGATCTTTACACGGAAAGGTACTATGATTTATGAATTCATATATATGGGACTGACAGTAAAAGATAAATGGGAAATATTTAAACGAATCGTATACGTAGAGGTGATTTGAATGGGCGTATTTCTTACGTTAATAAGTGGGGTTTGCTGGACAATTGTGTATATCGATCTGATTCGGTGTGGTTTTCGGGATAAAACCTGCGGCATGCCACTGTTTGCACTCGGGCTCAATTTCGCGTGGGAAGTTATATATTCGATAGATGGACTTTTTATTCATTATGCATTTAATCCTGTACAGTCGATAGCAAACGTTGTGTGGGCTTGTTTTGATGTTGTTATACTGGTTACGTGGTTCAAATATGGAAGAAAGACGCTGCCGGATAAAGCAAGAAAATATTTTTTACCATACAGTATTATGGTGATTTTGTGCTGCGTGATTATGCAGCTGGCTTTTTATCTGTGCTTCTTTGATTCGGTGGTTGCGGCTTCACAGTATTCGGCTTTTGCTCAGAATGCGGCAATGTCTATCATGTTTCTTTCAATGCTATTCCAGCGAGGGGACACAAAGGGCCAGTCTATGCTGATATCAGTTTGTAAATGTATCGGAACTCTTGCACCTACGATACTCGGAGGTTTTGTAGAAAGTGTAAACATCTATATTATTATGTTTGGTGCGGTGAGCTTTGTATTTGACATGGCGTACGTATATTTCCTGCTACAGTTTATGAAACAAGAAATAACAAAATAAAAAGGTAATATCATCATCACAAAATTATTGCCGAGGCGCGGAGTCTTGTTGTGTTGGGAGATGATGGATAGCGTTGATTATATACCGACTATGTGCTATAGCTTTTATTTTTCTGCGCCTGCACTTTTCCATTTTTAGGTAGAAACAATACCCCGCTGTCACCGGCAGGAACAACAAAAAAACTAAGAATGTGAGGCATTTTTAGTCAAATGCATTGCTTTTTGGATAACGTTTACTCAAGAAGTTCTTTTAAAGTTTCCGGCATGTTATCGTACGTTATTTGCGCTATTTTTTCAGGGGATTCCTTCAAACCGGAGTTCAGCCACTCAGAAGTAATGTATACCTGGCCGGCGATATACATTTTCAGCGAAAACAGAACGTCGTCCGTCAGCGAATTGGCGCCTGATTTTTCTAAGATACGTTCTTTGGTATAATTAAACACATATGCAAACATAAATTCTGTAAAGGAGTTTTGCCCATGAAATTGTATTATGTTTGTAAAATAATCCTGAAGCTCTTTTAAATAGGAAGCACCTTGAAACAACAGATATTTACTGCCACCGGTACCTTGGTAGCCTTTAAAATTATCAGCTTTCCTTAAATAGATCCAATCCATCAGATCATATTTATCTTTAAAATGGCGGTAAAACGTGGATCGTGATGCCCCGCACTTATTGACTATGTCCTCTACCGTGACTTTTTCAAACGGTTTTTCTTTCAGCAGGTCGAGCAGCGCATCCGCCAGTATGCTATCGGTATCCGGCTTTTTTATAGACATACTTTATCCCCCCAAGATCGATGCGATGTATTCCAAGGGTATGCCTTTAGATAGAATTTAGCTGGAATTTTACTAACATAACGTTTTAAAGATTATGTTATATATGGGACATAATCTATATAATGCAACTCTGTGCAACAAAATTCTTATATTATTCCTTACATATCCAGTATAACACATATATACTGAAGGTGTAAGGGGCAAGGTGCGCGGAAATCGATTTTCAATTGTTAACTAATTCACAAACGTTCTCTCTGTACAGGTCTTTTAAAAAGGTCAAGAAGGGAGGGAAAAAATCAACGCAGCAGTGAAATTACAGACATCGATTCAGATCAAGCCTGCCCGGGAAGCAGTTGTGACGCATGAAAGCCCCATATCATATAAGCAGCATGTCTTAAAGTAAATCAAACGTATGGAGGTGTATCACTAATGGGAACAACAACCAGGATCGTATCTAACAGCGGCAAAGAATACAAGATAGCCAAAAGAGCCGTAGCAAAGATTGATCCACAAAATTGTGTAAACTGCGCGGTATGCAGGGAGATATGCCCGGTGGAAGCCATATCGGAACAGCAAAGGGTAATATGCAGACTCTGCCCATCATGTACCTCGCAGCCCGCACTGACCTTTGACGAGATGGTATCCCTGGCAACTGAGAAAGCATGTACAACAGAGTGTCCACTGGGTATCAGCCCACAGGGATATATCAATCTCACAAGAGTAGGAAAAGAAACAGAGGCGTATAAACTCATATGGGATAAGTGCCCTCTGCCCTCAGTATGCGGCCGTATATGCCAGCATCCCTGCGAGCAGGCCTGTAAGCGCGGCATACTTGTGGATGAGCCCATAGCCATAAGAGGCATCAAACGGTATCTGACGGACAACATAGACTATGTCCCGGCAAAGTATCCCCGCATCTTTGAAGAATCCATAGCCATAATAGGAGCAGGACCCGCAGGACTGACCGCAGCCCATTACCTATCACTCAAGGGCTACAAAGTCACCGTATTCGACGAAGAAGCCCAGGCAGGCGGCATGCTGATACGCGGCATCCCCACCTTCAGACTGCCCCGCGAAGTAGTAGCAAAGGACATAAAGCGGCTGGAAGACGCCGGTATGAAACTTAAACTCGGCCATAAGATAGGCAAGGCAGAACTTAAGGACATCCAGAAAGAATATGACGTAGTCATAATAGCCACGGGAGCACCCCACTCCAAGGAACTCAAGATAGAAGGCTACCGCAAAGAAGGCATCATGACAGCCTTAGGCTTTATGGAACGCATAAACAATGGACAGGACATATACCGTCACCCCGGACAGGAATTCAAAATAGCAGGTGACATTGAAGCCGTAGTCATAGGCGGAGGAGACGTAGCCTTAGACTGTGCCCGTACCGCCATCCGTTCAGGAGCCAATAAGGTCACGGTCATCTGCTTAGAATCCGGAGAAAACGTACCCTCCCATACATGGGAACACACCGAAGCCATAGAAGAAGGAATAAACTTCATAGAAGGAGTATCACCCGTACGCTTCACAGGACCCCATAACGAGCTCACCGGAGTAGAGGTCGCCAAGGTCACCTCCTTCAATAAAGACGCAAATGGAGCCATCCACTTCGAAACCGACAAGAATGATACCACAGTCATCCCTGCCGACTGGGTCATCTGGGCCATAGGACAGGCACCCGACCAAATGTGGAAGACCCTAGACGACACAAAGAACATATACTATGCAGGAGACCTAGTAAACACCGCATGCTCCGTAGTAGACGCCATGGCATCAGGCAAAAAGACAGCGGACAAGGTCATCTCCACGTTAGCAAAAGTAGAAGTAAAAGACACGCTCGAACTACGTAAGCTCAATCAGGCCCCCGACATGCAAAAGATCTACCCAGCCACAAGGCTCAAGATCAAACGACCCGATATGCAAATGGTAGACCCCCAAGAGCGCATAACAAACTTTGACGAAGTAGAAACGGAATACACCCAGGAAGTCATAGACACAGAAGTACTTCGCTGCCTGCAGTGCGGCTACCAGAAAGTAGACACAGACAAGTGCATAGGCTGCGGAGTATGTCAGACAGTATGTCCTAAGGGTGATGTAATCACCATGGTTTCCATACAAGACGGAGGTGAAGAATAATGGATAAGCGTCAGGTAATAGTTATAGGCGCAGGACCCGGAGGTTCTACGGCGGCATTCTACCTTGCCAAGGCAGGAGTAGACGTACTGATGGTGGATAAGGAGACCTGGCCTCGTGACAAGGCCTGCGGCGATTTGCAGGCGGCAGCCTCATTTGAAGTCTATAAAGACATGGGTATCTACGACGAAGCTCTTAAAGCATCTCCCAATCCTAACAGCACACTATACAGATACAGTGGTGTCGATGAAGAGATCGTGATGTTGGATATGGCCAATTTGCCCGCATACTGTGGCTGGATTACGCCCAGGCGGATAATAGACGATATTGTGCGCCGGGGAGCGATCAGAGGCGGAGCCGACTTCATGGAGGATTTCGAAGTAACCGACCTTATCATTGAGCGCGGCTATGTAAAGGGAGTACGCGGCCTATACAGAGGGAAGCGCATGGACATCAGGGCTGACGCGGTCGTCATAGCCAACGGTTCCCACTCCATGCAGGCACGCCAGGTCGGCGTATTCAACGAGGACCCGGATAAGGTCTTCTATGCGGCACGCGGCTATTTCGAAAACGTCGGCGGCATTGATATGAAGGCTGTTGAGTTGCACTACCCTGAGGGTTTCTATCCTGCGGGCTATATGTGGGTATTCCCTGAAAATGAAGAACGCAAGGTAGCTAATATAGGCGCGTTTATTACTCAAAGATCCTTGATTAAGAGCGGTATGAGGTTGGAGGACTTTTTCCCATGGTGGCGTGACAACACCAAGATCGGCAAGGAACGTCTGGGTCAGGCCCGGCTGCTCGGTGAGATCAAAGGTTGGAAAATACCTTCATGCTACAAGGCCGGAGATAATGTGGTCAACGGTGCTATTTTAGTGGGAGATGCGGGCAATGCAATTGAGTCTTCCGGTGGCGGCGGTTATTCACTGGCGATAAATACGGGGAAAATAGCCGCAGAGGTCTTGGCCAAGGCTTTGGCGGAAGGTGATGTTTCTAAAGAGAGGTTATTGGAACACAACCGGCTGGTTAGTAAGAACCTTGATCCAATTTATCAACAGTGTAAAGATATTAGGGATTCTTTGTATAGTACACCTGAACGATTTAGTAATTTTTTGAAAACGGCCAAGGCAACGCCGGGGTATCCGGATGCTGCACGTGTGTTTGCAGCTTTGGGTGCAGCCCCGCAAGCATAACAAAAATGAAACACAAGTGGACGGTTCTTTTGCACAATTTTGGCCGTAAAGATATGTCTCCTGTCGGCAATATAAATGTCGGGCGTTGTGGATCTAAACCGCATTATCTTCTTATGCAGTGATCAAAGGCGATCCAATAGCTGACATATACAGGCTGATATTGCAATTCCTATGCTCTTGGGATTTTATTCTCAAGGGCTTTTATTTTTTTGCCTGAGATCCTTACCTACATCAAAATCTGCGTTGTAAACTGCATACATATTAAATACCTCTGATTCATATGGTTTTTCTAAAGGAGGTATCCGGATGGTAAACTATTTCTGGTTTGCCCTTATCGGAATAAGCGTCGTGGTGGGTGTGATTAACGGCAGAGTGGATCTTTTAAACCAGGCCATTATAGACAGCGCAAAGGATGCGGTGGAGATCGCTATAGGTCTTATCGGCATCATGAGCCTGTGGCTTGGAATAATGAAGATAGCGGAGCGCGCCGGACTTAACAAGGCGCTTTCACGGGTGATCTCTCCCATACTGCGGCCGCTCTTTGGGGGGCTTGACAAAAACGGCCGGGCCATGGGCGCCATAATAATGAATCTCTCCGCCAATATGCTGGGCCTGGGTAATGCGGCGACTCCCATGGGCATAAAGGCGATGGAGGAGCTGGAAAAGCTGAATCCGAATAAGGGTACGGCCTCCGACGCCATGTGCATGTTTCTTGTGCTCAATACGGAATGCGTACAGTTTATACCCACCACAATGATAGCCGTGAGGGCGGCGGAGGGTTCTAATGACCCGGCTGCGATCTTCGCGCCCATACTGCTGTCGTCTGTTGCAGCGGCGGTCATATCGATCATAGCCGCTGTTTTTATACGTAAAGCATACCGGAGATTTGAGGTATGAGCGGCCTCTCTAGGTACGTCATACCTGCTCTTATCCTGCTGATACCGTTTATAGGGCTTGCCAGGGGGGTGAAGGTCTACGAGGTGTTTGTCGAGGGAGCGAAGGACGGCGTAAGGACCGTGGTAAATATACTTCCTTACCTTATAGCCATGATGCTGGCCGTAAATATGTTCAGGGCTTCCGGCGCCATGGACATGATAGTAAATACGCTGGGGAGGTTTACATCCGCCATAGGGCTGCCCGCCGAGGTACTGCCGCTGGCCATACTGAGGCCGCTGTCCGGGGGAGCGTCTTTGGGAGTGGCGGTGGGGCTTATCAGGGAATATGGTCCCGATTCCTACATAGGGGTGCTGTCGTCGATGATATATGGATCTTCGGAGGCCACTTTATATGTGCTGTCGGTGTATTTCGGCTCCGTGGGGATAAAGAAGATGAGGTACGCGCTGATCGCCGGCCTGGCCGCCGACATTATAGGCATATTGGTCTCCTGTTTCGCGGCTGGTTTGATCTTTGGGAAATAGCGGCCGCAAAGCCATAATAATGATTGAAGAAAATGGTACCCTGTGATATATTAATAATATATGAGGTGGTGTAGGATGATTCGCGCGGATGAGATAGCGGGCGCGGCTCTACGGCTGTGCATAGAGGCCAACAGTATACTCCCCGACGACGTCATGGCGTCGCTTACAAAAGCTGCGGATATAGAGGAGTCGGAACTGGGGAAAGATATACTCAAGGAGATCATAGACAATGATATCATTGCCTGCCGCGAGAATGTGCCCATGTGCCAGGACACGGGAATGACCACCGTGTTTGTGGAGTTGGGCCAGGATGCGCGGATCGTGGGCGGAAACCTTATGGATGCCATAAATTTGGGCGTCGCCGCGGGATATAAGGCGGGATACCTGAGGAAGTCCGTGGACGCGGAACCGCTCTTCGACAGGGTAAATACCGGGGATAATACCCCGGCCATTGTGCATGTAGACATAGTGCCCGGGGATAAACTGCATATGGAGATAGTCCCCAAAGGGGCGGGAAGCGAAAACATGTGCGCTTTGAAGATGCTTAAGCCTGCCGACGGCGTTGAGGGAGTAAAGAAGTTCGTCCTGGATACTGTGAAGAGCGCCGGAGGCAATCCCTGTCCTCCCGTCATAGTGGGGGTCGGCGTGGGAGGCAACTTCGAGGCGGTGGCTCTCATGGCAAAGAAGGCTCTATTGAGAAGAGTCGGGAGCAGGAACAGCGACCCGCGGTATGCGGCCTTGGAAGAGGAGCTTCTGGACATGATAAATGCGACGGGCATCGGTCCGCAGGGTCTGGGCGGCAGGGTCACGGCTTTGGACGTACACGTGGACTACATGGCCGTACATATAGCGTCTTTGCCTGCGGCCTGCGCCATTCAGTGCCATGCGGCGCGGCACAAGGGAGTGACTCTGGGATGAAGGATATTTACATAGAGACGCCTTTTGACGACCAGACGGTGATGCAGCTTAAGGCCGGCGACAAGGTATATATTTCCGGAGTCGTATATACTGCCAGGGATGCTGCTCACGAGAGGATGATGAAACTGATAAGCGATGGGAAGCCGCTTCCCTTTGATATAGAGGGCCAGGCCATATACTATGCCGGACCGGCGCCCGCCGCGCCCGGTCATGTGATAGGCCCGGCCGGTCCCACCACCAGCGGCAGGATGGACGTCTATACGCCGGCGCTTATAGAGAGAGGCCTCAAATGCATGATAGGCAAGGGCGGAAGGTCAAAGACAGTCGTAGACTCCATGAAGAAAAATACGGCGGTCTACATGGCGGCCGTAGGAGGAGCAGGAGCCAAGATAGCTCGCTGTGTTAAAGAGAGCAGCATCGTTGCCTTTGGGGATCTGAGCCCGGAGGCTATATACAAACTTATAGTCGAGGAATTTCCTGCGATCGTAGCCATAGACTGCTATGGCAATGATCAATACCAAACGGGAATAAAGATATATGGGAGGAATCAATGATGAAAAAGTGGATCGTTCCTATCGTTGCTGTTTTGATCGCAGTAATGATCATACCTGCTTTTGCGGCATCATCTCAGGATGAGAACCAAAAGCAGGGCTTTATAAACATAGATGTCAGAAAACCGGCGTTTTATCCTCCGGGGAGGGCAGTCTTTACATCGCCGGAGGACTACGCATATGCTTTCTTTGACGCCATGTACTATGCCGGCGCATCAAAAGAGGGCGACGCTAAGGAACCCTATGAGTATGCCTATGGGCTGCTCAGCGATACATATAAAGCCGGTCAGGATTTTAATGATTTTGCCAAGTCATGGGGAAACACTGCGAACGTATCCCTTATAAAGCTGATGCCGTCAGGCTATGAAAAGACTGGACAGTCCGCCTGCCCTAAATATTTTTATGAGACTGTAAATACGGAGATGGATGGAGATAAAAGCAGTCTTGTCATATATAATGGATTTATCACGTTGGAAAAGTATGAGTCGGGGTATAGGATAGGCAGCATTACAAAAGAGCCCGAGGACATGGCTTCCTATACGAGGGCGGGCAATGCGGTCACGGAGGACCCTTACTATAAGGCGCTGACCTTCATGGGCAATCCGGGGGACTATAAGGCTTCGGAGGTCAGTAAGTTTACCGTGCTGGAAGGCGACCAGGCCACGGTGAAACTGGCCGGCCGGGCCATACACCTCGCAAAGCTCACGAATAATACGTGGAAGATACTATACTGGGAAGACAATAAATAAACACAGACCGCGCCTGCAAATTGCAGTCACATACGTTTAAGTATACTCCCTTATTTGCAGGTTTGACGCCTTGCCTTGCACGATTTGTCACGGCCTGACAGTTGTATGAATTCAAGAAAAAAACATTACGGAAGGTGAAGATAACAGTGGACAAGAAGACTTACTATATAACTACGCCTATTTACTACCCCAGCGATAGACTTCACATAGGGCATACCTACACTACGGTGGCGGCGGATGCGCTGGCAAGATTCAAGAGGATGACGGGATACGACGTCATGTTCCTCACGGGTACGGATGAACACGGACAGAAGATACAGAGGATAGCGGAAGAAAAGGACGTCAGCCCAAAGGAATATGTAGACGAAATAGTCGCGGGCATCAAGGCCCTCTGGAAGGTCATGGACATATCCTACGACAAGTTTATAAGGACCACTGATGAAGACCATGAGAAGGCAGTGCAGATCATCTTCAAGAGGATGTACGATAAGGGTGATATATACAAAGGAGAATATAAGGGCTGGTACTGTACGCAGTGTGAGTCATTCTGGACGGAGACACAGTTGGTGGACGGCAAATGCCCAGACTGTGGGAGGACCGTAGAGATGGTGAGCGAAGAGGCATATTTCTTTAAACTCTCCAATTATGCCGACAGGCTGCTCAAATATTATGAGGACAACCCGAATTTCATACAGCCTGCGTCCAGGAAAAACGAGATGATAAGCTTCATCAAGGCGGGGCTGGAGGATCTGTGCGTATCCCGTACCTCTTTTGACTGGGGGATCAAGGTGCCGTTTGATCCCAAACATGTGATCTATGTGTGGATAGACGCACTCTCCAACTATATAACCGCTCTCGGCTATACCACGGAACACGACGAGGCATACAGGAAATACTGGCCTGCAAACGTGCATTTGGTCGGCAAGGAGATAGTGAGATTTCATACCATCATATGGCCCGCCATGCTGATGTCGTTGGGCGAACCGCTTCCCGAAAGAGTATTCGGCCATGGCTGGCTGGTTCTGGAAGGGAAGAAGATGTCCAAGTCCAGGGGCAATGTGGTGGACCCTCTGCTGCTTGTGGAAAAATACGGCGTGGACGCCATAAGATATTACCTTTTGCGGGAGGTCCCCTTTGGAGCGGACGGAGCTTTTTCCAACGAGGCCCTTGTCAACAGAATAAATTACGACTTGGCCAATGATCTTGGCAATCTCTTAAACAGGACCGTCAAGATGGTGGAGGATTATTTCGGAGGCGTAGTCCCACAGGGGGCAGGCGAAGAGGGAACGGACAGGGAGGTCATCGACATGGCGCTTGCCCTGCCGGGGAAAGTCGAAGAGAATATGGACGCCCTCCTCATAAGCAATGCCCTGATAGAGATATGGAAGTTCGTGGGCAGGATAAACAAGTATATAGACGAGACTGCGCCCTGGGTATTGGCAAGGGATGCGTCTAAGAGGGACAGGCTGTCTTCGGTTTTGTACAATTGCTGTGAGGCGCTGAGGTTTATAGCGGTGCTGCTGAAACCTTATCTGCCCAATACCTCCTTGAAGATGCTGGAGCAGATAGGCCTGGCCGACGATGGCAGGGCAACATGGGAATCCTTAGGAGCGTGGGGAGGTATACAGCCCGGTACCAAGGTCGTACGCGGAAACCCGATATTCCCCAGGATCACCGATGATGCAGTCCCGAAAACAGAGGGCAGGAAACAGGAAACGCAGGAAGATAAGCAGCAGATAACAATAGACGACTTTGCAAAGGTACAGCTAAAGGTAGCTGAGGTCTTGGAGGCCGAGAAGGTGGAAAAATCCAATAAGCTGCTCAAGTTGAAGCTCAGGGTGGGCAGCGAAGAGAGGACCGTGGTCTCCGGCATATCCAAACACTATTCACCGGAGGATATCATAGGTAAGAAGGTGGTGCTTGCCGCCAACCTTAAGCCTACGAAGCTGTTTGGCATCGAGTCCCAAGGCATGATACTGGCGGCTTCCGATGAGGATACCCTTACGCTGCTGACGGTGGACAAGGATATAGAGAGCGGCGCCAAGGTCAAATGATAGACACCCATGCCCATCTGAACGACGAAGATTTTAAGGACGACGTGGACGCCGTTATAGCGAGGGCCAAGGAAAATGGAATTACCGCCGTTATCGTGCCGGGATCGGATATCGCCACGTCGCGGCGGGCAATAGGCCTGGCCGAAAGGTACGGCATGGTCTATCCGGCATTGGGCATCCATCCCCAGGATGCCGAGGGAGAAAATCTGGATGCGCTCTATGATATGATATCGGAACATAGACCGGTCGCCATAGGGGAGATAGGGCTTGACTATTACTATGATTCCTGTCCCAAGGAGATCCAGAAGGCTGCTTTCAGGAAACAGATAAGAATGGCGAAGAGATTTGACCTGCCCATTATTGTGCACATCAGGGATGCCTTTGATGATGCATATGCAATAATGTCTGAGGAGGGTGTGGAGAAAGGCGTCGTTCACTGCTTTTCCGAAGGGGTGGGGGAGCTTGAGAAGGTATTAGCTCTTGGCCTCCATGTATCCTTTACCGGAATGATAACCTTTAAAAAGGTTTCGAGCGGTTTATTGGAGGCTGTGGCCGCCGTACCATCCGACAGGTATATGATAGAGACGGACAGTCCTTATCTTGCACCCGTGCCGTACAGGGGCAGGCGGAACGAACCGTCGTATGTGGCGGAGGTCGCTCGGAAAGTATCGGAAGTAAGGCAAATTACTGTAGATGAGGTATCGCGGGAGACAGACGAAAATGCGCGCAGGTTTTTCGGATTATAGATTGCAAACGGCGGCTTTGTCTATGACGTGGCAGGCCGTGACAAATAATGCAGGGCAAGGCGACAGGCGAAATTGCCGTGCAATTTCGCAATTGCACGAGATTGGCGTGGTCTGAGGTGAGGGATTATTTCCTCACCATTTTATTTTATATAACATATAGTATTGTATAACGTATATGAAGTTGGAGGTGTAAATATATATGGATTATAACTATTACCCCGACATGTCCGATCCGTCGTTCAATATGCCGTGTCCGGGAATGCCGTGTCCAGGAATGCCATGCCCGGAAATGCCGATGCCTACGGTTAATTTACCGTGCGGCGGTATGAACATGCCTATTACAAACGTTGCACATATGATCATGCAGGATCCGTCATTTTGCAACTTTGCCATGATGAACGTCGAGAATTTAGTAAACGAAGTGCTTTCAGCATACAACCGCGTTTGCATGCCCGTGACGCCGCAGCCATGTCCGCCGCAGCCATGTCCGCCGCAGCCGTGTCCACCACAGCCGTGTCCGCCATGCATGCCGCACATGCCGTGCGCGCCGATGCCGATGCCATATAGTACGGAAGGATAGTTGGGGTACGTCTGTCATTTGGTCTTCAGCAGGGGGCGGTACATTATCCGCCCCGGCCTGATGGTTGGGCAGACCGATCTTATGTATAAATTCATCAAAGTTGGAATATAATAGATATATATTGATTTATATAATAAAATTTGACAAATAAATATTGATATACTAAAATTAGTTATCTCCCGAAATAAAAATAGGAGGTTGAGGTATGGAGACAAACTGTACAGGCAGTAAGAGGGGAGTCAATTTGCCTTTACTTGCTGCAGCAGCAGTTTGCACTGTTTCCGCTATCCTTTTACTTGGGGCCGCGTTTTTACGAAAGGATATAGAGGTAAGTGCAGACGGTACAGTCCAATCTTACAAGACTTACAAGACTACTATAGGAGAATTTTTGGCAGAGAAAGATATAGGATTGGATCCGGAAGACAAGGTCTATCCGGGCAAAGACTTTAAATTGCAGGATGACATGACGATCGTCATAAAAAGGGCTGTACCCATCGTTTTGACAGACGGAGGCGTCAGGAAAGAGCTGAAGACGACGGAAAATACCGTAGGGGATTTTCTTGCGGCCAAAGGCATTGTGCTTGGAGACAAAGACAAGGTGTATCCTGATCCCGACGCCAGGCTCGTTCCGAATGCCGATGTAAGGATCACGAGGACAGAGGAGAAGACGGTAACAGAGCAGAAGGAACTGTCCTATGATGTCGCAAAGAGAGAAAATGGGAATATGGTCAGGGGCGCCACAAAGATTGTCCGCCAGGGAGAAAAGGGCCTGGCCGAAGTGACCTACAAGGTTATATATGAGGACGGTAAGGAAAAGACAAGAGCAACATTGGCGGAGAGGATAATAAAGAAGCCTCTTTCCCAAATAGTGGAGATCGGTACCCTGAGTTCACTTAAGACTTCAAGGGGAGACAACATAAGATATACCAAGCAGCTCAACATGGTCGCCACGGCTTATGATGCTTCTTACGCAAGTACGGGCAAGAAACCGGGAGATAAAAACTATGGCATAACTTGCACGGGCATTCGCGTAAGGGAAGGTATCGCCGCGGTAGATCCCAAGGTAATCCCTCTGGGAACCAAACTCTATGTTGAGGGCTATGGTTACGCTCTGGCTGCGGATACCGGCGGCGCCATCAAGGGCAACAGAATAGACCTGTTCTATAATGACTCGAGTAAGGTAAACAGGTTTGGAATGAAGAAGCTCAAGGTATATGTACTGGATGATTGAGAGGCTTAGGCCTCTCTTATTTTTTAGGAGGGAATAGAGGGAACAATGGAAAGCAGCGGAGAATATGCAAAGCGGGTATTGAGAAAATATGAGTTTAAGACAAAAAAGTCCCTGGGACAGAACTTTCTTGTGGACGACGGCGCGATAGACCGCATAATATCGTATGTGCCGGAAGGGTCGGCCGTTCTCGAGATAGGCCCGGGTATAGGACTGCTGACGCGGAGACTGGTTGAAAGGGCCGGCAGGGTGACCGCCGTAGAGATAGATGGCAAGCTGTGCGAGATCCTGAATGAAGAGCTTGGCTCCGAGGTCTTGAAGGTAATAGATGCGGATATCATGGTTACGGATATCGACGCGATTTTGCCGGAAAAATCAATTGCCGTTGCCAACATACCCTATTACATTACCACGCCTATAATATTAAAGATATTGACCTCCTCAGATATGATAGAGGGTGCATTGCTCACCATACAGAAGGAGGCTGCGGATAAGGTGGCGGCCGCTCCCGGAGAAAGAGGATACGGTATTCTCAGCCTTATTTCCTCAATATACAGCGAGCCGGAAATACTCTTCAACATATCGAGAGAGGCGTTCATCCCCCAGCCCAAGGTGGAATCGTCGGTGGTGCGCTTCAACAAGAAAAAGCCCGAGCTGCCGGTGGGCGAGAGGGATCTGATAAGGGTGATAAAGACCTCCTTTGGGAAGAGGAGAAAGACCATAGTCAATTCCCTTTCCGGTCTGTATGCCGGCGATAAGGACCGGCTGAAAAAATTGTTGGAGGAGGAGGGCATAGACCCGATGGCCAGGCCGGAGACCCTCGGCATCCATGAATTTGAGACCATAACGGGTATTATCAAGGCTGCAGATAAACTGGGCAGGCCGTGACAGAATTGGCATCGATCTGCAGATATTATAAGTGATAAGTCATAATATACTGCCCCCGCACATATATTTATATGGAAAATCCATAGATACGGGGGTATTTCCATGGAAAGTTATAAAAGGAGTTATATAACCTTAAAGATCATAGATAAAGAAGGCAGCAACTATGGCAAGGCAAGAGGGTATGCCAAAATAGAAAAGAGAGGGAGCGGCGGGGTACTGACCATATATGCGGAAAATCTCGAGACGAAGCTCGAATATAACGGATTTATCGTATCGGTGAATAACGGCATGGTAAAATACGTGGACTGCGGCGGCATAAGTATGGATTCAGGCGGGATCGGCAACCTCAAGAAGAATTTTGACGCCGACAATATAGAGGGGCAGGGGTTCGGCGTATACGGCATATCGGCAGTGGGTCTCATCACCCGGGATCGTGCCGTACCGCTGGCCGGTTTTACCACGGCAGAGATAGGGGACATAAAGAATAAGATCTTGAGCTGTCTGCGTCCCGCTGCCGGCACATCAGCCGCCGTGCCGCAGGCCGCCGGAGTCGAAGAGCCGGAGAGAGAACGGGAGACCGCTATACATCCATACTTCGAAGAGCCGCAGGACAATGCCGCGCAGGATCATCAGGAAATACTTGAAGATCAAACAATGCAGCAGGAGCGGGAGCAGGAACAGGAACAGGAGATACGGGAAGAATGTAAAGCGCAGGGATATGAAGAACAGGAAACTCATGAAGAACAGGAAACTCATGAAGGACAGGAAGCTTATGAAGAGCAGTCCGGGGAGGCCTTGGACGGAGAACCCGCTGCCGGCGATGTCCTGGAGCAGCAGGGGACACAGGACATACGGGACCGGGGGGCAAACGGAGCAGAATTTATGGAAGAGTTAGGGAGTTTAGCCGGCGAGGCAGACGGTTATATGACCGGACTGAGGAAATATATCGGCAACATAGTCGACTATCTGCAGGAAATAAAGCCGTTTGAATGGGCCATGCCGGGGTATAAATGGTGGAGGATCGATCTGAGCTTCACCGACAGCGTATACGACCATTACCTCGTGGGTTTCTATTATGAAAAAGAAAATATAAAATATCTGGTGTATGGAATGCCGGGAAGATTTTGCGTACAGGAACAGCCTTTCGGAGGCATGACCGGATTCGTATATTGGCATCCGGCCGCTGGACAGGACAGGAAATTCGGCGAAGAGGGCTACTGGATACTGCATATAGATGCGTCCACGGGACGTATAGCGGTGCCAATAATGCCGACGCCGCCGCCGATCTTTTCGTAGAGCCCATATCATGCAAAACCACGGAGTATTTCGTGGTTTTTTTATTTTTGGTATAATAGTGTGGATAATGTTATAACGGGAGGAAAAGATGAAACCTATAATACATGTGTTGGGTATGGGCCCCGGAAGGGGATATATGACGGCGGATACGCTGGATCTGTTAAAAGGTTCGGGGAATGTGTTTCTCAGGACGGGTTTACACCCCGGGGCGGAAGACCTGAAAGAGATGGGTATAGAATATGAATCCTTTGACGAATATAGTGAGGCGGATGGATCTTCCATAGTAGAAATGATCGATAGACTCATTTCTTCCGCATATGAGCATGGAGAGATATGCTATGTGGTTCCCGGCAGCCCTATGATATGTGAAAAGACCGTGATGCAGCTTGCAAATACCGTATCAATGGGTCGGGGTATAGACTTAGACATAAGGCCGGGAGTGAGCTTCGTTGATGCCATGGCGGCGGAATTGGGTCTTGATTCAAGCGGTATAATGCTCGCGGATGCCTTGGATCTCGATCGCCATCGCATAGATACGTCCATGGGCGTCATCATAGCCCATGTGTGTGACATATCGGCAGCAAATGAAATAAAGGCTAAACTTTCCGGAATTTATGGCGATAATACATTATTGACGGTAGTATCCGGCGCCGGAAACGGTGATATAATGAAAAAGACCGAAATACCACTTTGTCAGCTTGACAGGATAGAATGGCTGGATCATCTCACGTCGGTATATATCGCTCCCGTCAAGCTTGAAAGCAAGAACAGGTATAGCTTTGATGATTTTAAACGCATAACGGACAAGCTGCGCGGCGAATGTCCATGGGATAGGCAGCAGACGCATGACAGCCTCAAGCAGCATCTGTTGGAAGAGTGCTACGAGGTACTGCATGCAATCGAGATGGAAGACGATGAGAATCTTTGCGAAGAATTGGGAGATCTGCTGCTGCAGATATTTTTGCACAGCAAAATCGGCGAAGAGAGCGGGACATTTGATATCTACGAAGTTGTAAACGGCATAAGTAAAAAGATGATACGGAGGCATCCTCATGTATTCGGCAATACTGCTGCGACAACACCAAATGATGTATCAAAAAAATGGGCAGATATCAAAAGAGAAGAAAAGGGCTTTAAGACTCAGACTGAGGTGATGCGCAGCGTTCCAAACAATCTTCCCGCCCTCATGTCATCCTATAAGATACAGGAGAAAGCTGCCGAGGTGGGGTTTGACTGGGATGACGTGGACGGCGCAATGGATAAGATATATGAGGAAACGGAAGAGGTAAGGGAGGTGTATAAAGGCAGCGAAAGGGGAAGAATAGAGGAAGAGATAGGAGACCTGCTCTTTGCGGTGGTAAATGTAGCAAGATTTTTAAAGATACAGCCGGAGTTTGCACTGAAGAAAGCATCAGACAAATTCATATCACGGTTTGAGTACATAGAAGCAGCAGCCGGGTCAAAGAACCAGAAATTACAGAATATGTCATTGGGTCAGATGAATATGCTGTGGAATGAGGCAAAAGAGAATAAAAAATACAAAAAAAATCAAAAATAAGTCTGTCACAAGAAGGATTTTTAGGGTTTATGCAGAATATGCTTATATGAAGCAAAAGAAGAGGAGGTATTATTGTATGAACAAAGCTGATATGGTAACAAAGGTAGCTGAGAAAAGTGACCTCACCAAAAAGGATGCCGAGAAGGCTATAGGCGCTTTTGTCGATTCCGTCGCGGAGGCATTGAGCCATGGCGATAAGGTGCAGTTGGTCGGCTTCGGTACGTTTGAGGTAAGAGAGAGGGCAGAGCGCAAGGGCAGAAACCCTCAGACTAGAGAAGAAATAACCATTCCTGCTTCCAAGGCTCCGGTATTCAAACCGGGTAAAGCTTTGAAGGACATGATAAACAAATAAGAAAGAAGACAAAGGGAGCGAGCACGCATCCCTTTGTTTTTTTGCATATTTTGCGGCATACCTCAAATACTATTGACAGAAGGGAGGTATGCTGTGAAATTGAAGAGAGCAGTATTATTCATCATATCTGCCATGCTCGTGCTGTCGGCAGGCTGTACGGCTGCGGAAAAGAGGCCTCGGCAGGCGGCAAAGCCGTCTATACCTGAAAGTATAAGCAGAGGCAAGGATAAAGAGCCGGCGCTCAAGGTATACATCCAGCAGACGGGGAAAGTAGAAGAAATGCCTCTGGAGGATTATGTGGCCGGTACCGTGGCGGGAGAGATCAAAAACGATTGGCCGGCGGAGGCTTTGAAGGCGCAGGCCATACTGGCCAGAACCTATGTGCTCGATTTCGTAAATACCAAGAAATCCAAATATCAGGGCGCCGATATATCCACTGATTTTGAAGAGGCACAGGCATGGAATGAGGCTAACGTAAACGACAGGATAAAGAAGGCCGTGAAGGATACAAGAGGCCAGGCCGTGGTCTATGACGGCAAATACATCAAGGCATGGTTTTTCTCCCATGCCGGGGGCATGACAGCAACGGCAAAGGAAGGACTCAACTATAAAGAGGCGAATCCTCCGTACATCCAAGCAGTCAAATCACCGGACAGCACGAAGGCGAAGCCGGATGACCGTGAATGGACTGTAAAATTCAGCAAGCAGGAGGTGCTTGCAGCTCTCGACAAGATGTCGGCCGGAGTTAAGGACTTCGGCAGCGTGAAGATCGCGGCGAAGGGACCTTCGGGACGGGCGACGACGCTGAGCTTTGACGGAGTGCCCGTCAATGCCCCCGATTTCAGGATAGCCATAGGCAGTGAAAAGATGAAGTCGACCCTATTGGAAAACCTGAATTTTGACGGCAGCACCCTGACCATGAAGGGCAAAGGCTTTGGGCATGGGGTAGGTATGTCGCAATGGGGCGCATACGGACTGGCGCAGCAAGGTAAATCGGCGGCGGAGATAATTAAATATTATTTTAAGGGAGTCAATATAGTTAAGTTGTGGAATTGATTGCAATTCGTTGAGGCCGGAGGGCCTCCTTTTTTTGCCTCCAGCCGTAAAATTGATACCGGAGACCTATGGATAAGTATTATTTTAATGCGATATATATTAGTAAAGATATACAGAGGGGGGAGTTTGAGTGTATTTTATCTCTGGTATAAAGAGCTTAGACGATGTCTCCGGGTCAAAATGCGTAGGCTACTATACGTCTAAAGAGTTGGCGGAGATAGCCGTTAAAGAAAATCTTAGCGATATATATGAAAACATCTATAATTATGCCGTGATCGAGAATTTCGGACCGGGTACACATCCCGAGTGCCGCGAAAGACTGTTTTTTAAATTCGACGAAAGCTCCATGAAGTATATTCCAACGGATGAGCCCGAACAATCAAAACACATTGAAAGATTCGCCATAAATTAAAATAAGCCATTAGGGCTTTATTTTTTTGAGATTTAATTGTGAGCAGCCTGCTTTATACCGGCTTAATACATTATTTCCCCGGCAATATCAATATTACTGTGAAAATTCTTCGGCTTTATTGTATAATTTTCATAGAGAACAATTTGTATCGGGGGTATTATCGATGGAGTATATAAGGCCATCCGACGGAATGGAGGCAAGAGCCATACTTTTAAATAATCCAAACGCGATGGTGACGGCGGGTGGTGCTGAGCTTACTGTGACGGCGGGAAATGGACGGACACAGCCGGAGTGCGTGGTGGATATCGGGGGTATAGAGGCTACCCGTGTTTTGAGGTTCGATGATAGGGGACTATACATAGGGGTATCGTGCACCTGCAGCGAGGTGATGGACTTCGCGCCGGTAAGGGAGTACTATCCCGGCCTGTATGATGCCCTGAGCGGCCTGGCCGCATGCCGGACAAGAGATCGCGCAGCGGTGGCCGGCAGCCTCTGTAAAGCCTCGCCTGCTTCCGACACCGCTCCCATACTTCTGGCCATGGGGGCTACCCTGGATGTGCAGGGACCGGCCGTATGGAAGAAACCGCTTCTCGAGTTGTTTGCCGGAGCAGGAGAAAACAGCCTCTCCCAGGGTGAATTCGTTCTGGGGATAAACGTGCCCAAACCGGAAGAAAATGAACGCAGCCGGTACTATAAGAAAGGCAAGTTAAAGGGAGAGGATATGTCCGTGGCATCTATGGCTGTGGTCTATATCCCGGACTGCAAACTCAGGATGGGATTCGGGTCCGTTTCAGATACCCCCGTGCTCGTGACAGCCGACGACCTTTTTGGGGAAGAGGATATGCGGGACAGACTGCTTAAGCGGGTGCTGGGCAGCATAGATCCCATAATGGATGCAAACGCAGCGAGAGACGACAGAATAGAGGCGGTGAGGTATTTTACATTAAAAGTCATGGATGAACTGGAGGGCAGAACTATTTAGTCTTGCCTTGTTTGTATGCCAAAAACGATTTTCAGGACTAGACAGAATTTGCAAGAGGCATGATATAATATTAAGTAATAAAGGAGGCCTTGAAATGAATATAGACCCTTTATATAAAAGAGAGATAGAGAGCAGGAGTGTCTTGACATTGCCAATAAGATCATTGATCACATAGATAGAGATATTGCCAATAATGAAGAGTAATCAACAGTATTAGTCAGCATGAAACTGAAATTTTCAACATGTCGGCTATGAAAGCCGGGTCCGTATGGATGGTAAGGCTTTTAACCCTTATTTTTTCGTGAAATATATGCTATAATTTTACCATACATACAAAGAGAAAGGGGTAAAATATGGGCAGATTATTTGGAACCGATGGAGTTCGGGGCATTGCAAATGATGAATTAACTTTGGAATTGGCATATAAACTGGGAGAAACAGTTACATATACACTGAGAAATAAGAAGAATAAGAGACCTGCCATAGCGGTAGGAAGGGATACGAGGGTATCAGGCGACATGCTGGAATGCGCGCTCATGGCGGGGATCATGGCGGGAGGCGGCGATGTGTATCAACTGGGGATAATACCTACGCCGGCGGTGGCTTATCTTGCCAGATATTATGACGCCGATGCCGGAGCGGTGATTTCGGCATCCCACAATCCGATGGAATTCAACGGCATAAAATTCTTCAACGGCGACGGGTTTAAGCTGCCCGACGAGTTTGAGGATGAGATAGAGGCCGGTTTGACGGGGAACAAGGACATAAGACCGACGGGATGCGATATTGGCAGAAGGTATGATATGAAGGATGCCGAGGCGGTTTACATAGATTTCCTAAAGGGAATGGAAAAGTCAGATATCAAGGGGATGAGGATCGCTCTGGACTGTGCCAACGGGGCAAGTTACAGGGTGGCGCCGGCGCTGTTCAAGGCTCTGGGCGCCGACGTGAGTTTGATAAACAACATACCTACGGGATTTAATATAAATGACGGATGCGGCTCTACGCATACAGAGGCGCTGCAGAAATTTGTGAGTGAGCGTGGGGTCGAGGTGGGCCTGGCCCTTGACGGCGATGCGGACCGTTTGATCGCCGTAGACGGAAATGGCCGTGTGGTCGACGGCGACAGCGTCATGGCCATATGCGGACTGGACCTCAAGGAAAGGGGCCTTTTAAATAGAGATACCGTTGTAGCCACCGTAATGAGCAACCTTGGTCTGGAAGTCGCGCTTAAAGAGCGGGGGATAAGGCTCTTAAGGACTAAGGTGGGCGACAGGTATGTCCTTGAGGAAATGCGCAGAAGCGGCTACTCTCTGGGGGGAGAGCAGTCGGGACATGTCATATTCCTGGATTCCGCCACCACGGGAGACGGACTGATAACCGCACTGAATCTTCTGGGTGCGGTGAGCAGGAGCGGCAGGGACCTGTCTCAGCTCAGCGGGATAATACCCAGCTTTCCGCAGATTTTGATAAATGCCCATGTGGCAAACGGCAGGAAGGACAGCTATGTGGATGATGAGAAAATAATGTTGGAGATCGAGAGGATAGAACGGCATTTCGACGGCAGGGGCAGGGTGGTCATCAGGCCGTCGGGGACGGAGCCTCTGGTCAGAGTCATGATCGAAGGCGATAATGCCGAAGAGGTGGAGAAGGAGGCAAAGGGCCTGGCCAGGCTGATAGAGGAAAGGCTTTGCTGAAAAATGATGACGGACAGCCTCCGGGGAGGCCGGCAAATCTCGGGACGATACGTAAAACCGGCTCGCCGAAGGGCTGTGAACATAAAAATCAATATCAACGCATAGACTATATCAAGGTCTTGACAAAAGCCATCTATAAAAATATAACTGTTATACGAATGTGGTATGGAGGGCCAGAATCGTTTTTTCCGTGTCCTCTTTTTTTACCAGACATGTAATGACGTTGCCCTGGTCCTGTGTCTGCAGGGGTTCTATACTCTTGTCCGCCAGGGTCTTTACCATCCGCGTGAGCAGGTTGTCGTTTTCTCTCCTGACGCCGGTCACGACGGAGACTCTGCTGCAGTTTTCTGCTATTCCGTAGTTTATACCGTATCTTCCCAGGATATCCCTGACTTTTCCTGCATCGCCTTCTTTTATTGTAAACATCAGATTGAAGGGGAAAATATTTATCATATCAAAGGCTATGTTCTCCTCGGCAAGTTCGTTCAGCATCTCATCGGATATCCATCTTCTCTCTTTGGGCAAGGTGAGGCTTATCCTCGTATATGCAGGCAGATGAGTTATACCGACGACCTCCTTGGGGGGCACCTCATAGGTGATGGTGGTGCCTTCGTCCTCACTGCACACATTCTTCACGACAAGGGGAATATTGCACCTCATCGCTATCTCCACGGATTTCGGGTGTATGACCCCGGCTCCCCGCCGGGCCAGCCTCATGACTTCTAGATAGTTTACCGTCTTCAATATCTTTGCGTCCGGGACGATCCTGGGGTCTGCGGTAAACACGCCGTCCACGTCGGTGTATATCTCGATCCTTTCGGCTCCTAGGGCTTCTCCGAGCGCGGATGCGGTAATATCGCTTCCTCCTCTGCCCAGGGTGGTGATGCCGCCCTTTGAAGTAGCGCCGATAAAACCGGTCACCACCGGGACATATCCCTCATCGAGAAGGGCTAAGAGGATATCAGGCTTTACCTTGAGTATTTCGGCGTTGCCGTAATTGTTGTCGGTAATTATTCCGGCCTGGCCACCCGTGAGCGCCGCCGGCTTCAGCCCTGCCTGCCTCAGACAGCCCGCCATTACCACGTCTGATATTATTTCACCGCATGACATGATGAGGTCCAGATCCCGCTGCGGTACGTTCTCGTGTTGATCTTTTGCCAGCTTTATCAGGGTGTCCGTGGCATACGGGTCGCCGCAGCGTCCTATGGCCGAGACTACCACCACCGGTCTATAACCCTTGTTTATGGCATTCAATACTTTGGCCGCACACTTCTCCTTCATCACCACCGAGGTGCCGCCGAATTTCTGCACCAGTATCTTTCCGCTCGTCATACATATCGCCTACCTCGCCAAGATGATAGGCTGCAGCTGTCTGCCGTTCAAGGCTTCTGAGACTGTCGACTCGATCAACTCCATTTTTGCTATTATTGACCTCGGCTTACCCAGGGGATCATCCTGCGCAAAGGGTACAAAATATATATTCTTTATATTCAGCAGTCTTCCAAGGTTTTCGGCGTTCATGCCCAGCCCGTCATTGGTGGACACGGCTATTATAACCGGCCGGTTGTTCCGCATATGGGCCTTGCATGCCATGAGAACCGTGGTATCGGTAACGGCATTGGCCAGTTTGGCCAGGGTATTGCCGGTACATGGTGCTATCACTATGCAGTCAAAGAGCTTTTTGGGACCTGCCGGTTCTGCATCCACTATGCTCATAATGGGCTTTTTGCCGGTTATTCCCGTAAGCCTTTCGATCAATGAACCGGCCGTGCCGAAGCGCGTATCGATACGCGCGGTGTTTTCCGACAGTATGGCCGTTACATCCGCTCCCTGCGAGACCAGGTTTTCAACTTCCGGCATCACTCTGCCAAAACTGCAGAAAGAACCTGTGAAGGCAAAGCCTATACGTACTTCCGATAGATCCATTATTAACCCTCCTAAAAATTTAATTCCTGCAGGATATTCTTTATAGTCTGCATGATATAGAGCGCCGCGGACCGTGGCGCGGTCTTTCCCGGGATCCCCAACGCATGTATGGCTTTAATGCCGTACTGCCCGCAGGCGTCAAAATCTACTCCTCCCTTTCCCGAGGCCACGTCTATTATCAATGTATCCCTGTGAAGATATTTGATCAGATCTTTGTCCATGATCATGGACGGGACGGTATTGACGATGAGATCGGGATATGTCAGGAAGCTTTGAAGCTGGGCCAGCGGCAGTGTATTCATTCCTCTGGAACGCACCCAGGCAAAGTCGGACGGCTTTCTTGCCGCTATCCATACGTTGGCTTCCATATTTTTGAGCAGAGACGACACCGTCTTGCCTATCCTTCCGTACCCCAGGACTAAACATAGGCTTTCATTGATCGTTATGGGCATTTCTTCCAAGGCTATGCCGGCGATACCTTCTGCCGTGGCCGTGGCGTTCAATATGGCGAATTCCTCTCTCTCCATGAGGTCAAATGCCCGTATGCCCAGTTCCTCTATCCGGTGGTTGACCTCGGTCGTCATGCCGCCTATGAACAGCGGCATGGTCTTCGGGTAGGAATTTAAGAATTCATCTATGGAAATAGGCGGCCCTGCCTCGGAAAAGACGCTGATACCGTCTTTGGAAAAGGGGATCGGCCCTATGCAGATATCAACATCCTGAAGCGCATCTTTTAAAACGGGAAATGAAAAAATAAAATCGCTTGTCTTAACATCCGGGACATTGTAGGTATTTACGTATATGCCTTCGCCGACATATGCCGCGGTAAGTTCGGTCAGCCTCCGGTCACCGCCGACCACCGCGATTTTTTTAAGGCTCATGACAATCCCCCCTTTATAACTAATTTTATATTATGGCCGCTTTTTCTAATTGTGTATGTCCATGGGCTGCAGGCAAGTATTTCATTTTCAGGCTATGAGTAATATAATAGTTAATGTAATGTCAAAGAAGGAGGTGACAGAGGGGACAATATTAATAGGATTTAATTATATTTAGAGGGGAGGTACGCGGCATAACGGCAAAGAAAGCGTCTGGACCTCTGCGAGGTCTACGAGGCCGGGGCTCATCGAGATATAGGCGGGTACCCCGCGGCAGATCCGCTGCCGACAAAGGCACGACAAAACCTGTGGCAACGCAGGCACAAACCGGGCCGGGCGGTCAGTCAAAATAAGGGAGAGATCGTTAATGTGCGGTATTGTAGGATACATCGGTGAAAAAGATGCAGTTGATATTTTGATTTCCGGTCTTAAGAGACTTGAATATAGAGGATATGATTCATCGGGAGTTGCAGTATACGACGGAAAGGATATAGATGTGGTAAAGACCAAGGGCCGGCTTTCGGCTTTGGAAGAGAAACTAAAAGGCGGTACATTAAGCGGACGTCTTGGCATAGGACACACGCGCTGGGCCACCCACGGGGAACCCTCGGATATAAACGCCCATCCCCATCTAAATAGGGACGGCAGTCTGGCGGTCGTCCATAACGGCATAATCGAAAACTACGCCGAACTCAAAAACTGGCTCATGGAACAGGGCTATGAATTCGTTTCGGACACCGACACGGAGGTCATCTGCCATCTGCTGGATTATTTCTATGAGGGCGACATTCTGCAGGCCGTATTGAAACTGGTATCCAAGATAAAGGGTTCCTATGCCCTTGGAGTACTTTCAAAAAACGAACCGGACAGACTGGTGGCCGTCAGGAAGGACAGCCCGCTCATCGTGGGCCTGGGAAAGGGAGAGAATCTCATTGCCTCGGATATACCCGCTATTCTTCCCTACACGCGGGACGTGGTGATAATGAACGACGGAGACATTGCCGTCCTCACCAGGGAAAGGGTCACATTCTACGACTATCTCGGCAGGGAAGAGGAAAAGCCCGCGGCCCATATAGACTGGGATATAGCGGCAGCCGAGAAGGGCGGGTACCGGCACTTCATGATAAAGGAGATAAATGAACAGCCCAGGGCAATAAGGGACACGCTGAGGGGAAGAATGACGGAGAACGGCTTTGATCTTGACGGCATCGACCTAAGCGAGGAATATATAAAGGGTTTGAAAAATATACAGATAGTCGCCTGCGGTACGGCTTACCATGCGGGGCTGGTGGCAAAGGAATTTTATGAGAGATATATCAGGATACCCACGTCCGCAGATATAGCGTCGGAATTTCGCTACAGAGATCCGCTTGTCAATGAAGATGTGCTTACATTGGTCATCAGCCAGTCCGGCGAAACGGCGGATACCATAGCGGCCATCAAGGAAGCAAAGAGGAAGGGTTCCAGGGTACTTTCCATAACCAACGTCATAAGCAGTACCGTGGCGAGGGAATCCGACTGGGTGCTGTATACATTGGCCGGACCCGAGATAGCCGTGGCTTCCACAAAGGCATATATAACCCAGTTGACGGCATTATACATGCTGGGCGGCTATATAGGACTCAAGAGAGGCACCGTGGACGGCCGGTTTGTAAAAGAACTGCAGGCGGAGCTCAGAGCTCTTCCGGACAAGGTGCAGGAAATACTGGATGAACACGGTAATATACAGAGGATAGCGGATGAACACTATAACTCCAGGGACGTATTTTATATCGGCAGGGGCCTGGACTATGCCGTGTCCATGGAGGGATCGCTCAAGCTTAAGGAGATATCCTATATCCACTCCGAGGCATATCCTGCCGGAGAATTAAAGCACGGCACGCTCGCTCTCGTGGAGAACGGCACCATGATAATCGCCGTAGCCACCCAAAAGGCCCTCTATGAAAAGACACTCAGCAATATGGAGGAGACCAAGACCAGAGGGGGCTACATCATCGCGTTCACAAAGGGCGACAATGATGTATTCAACGATGTCGCGGATGAACTCGTAGTGCTGCCCACGGCCGCCGATTACATCATGCCCATACTCACGGTGGTGCCTTTACAGCTGCTCGCTTACTATATGGCCGTGGCAAGGGGCTGCGACGTGGATAAGCCGAGGAACCTTGCCAAGAGCGTTACAGTAGAATAGGTTTAAAAAAATATTTTGCGTGTATGCAGACCCTGCGGTTTTTGCGGGGTCTGTTTTTTATAAAAAAATTTTAGGGATCAATATATTCTCATATAAAAGGGAAGGTAAATTCCCAAAAATATAGAATATCAGTTATGGGAGGGGAGCTACCTTGTTTAAGGTCGAAGAGATTTTTGATAAGGACTTAAAAACGAATATAACACTGGAGATAATGAATTCACTGACCAAGTGGTTAAATCCGCCGGAAGATATCGTAAAGAATTCTGTTATACATAGAGAAATGCCTTTTTTTGCAGTCTTCAACGAAAACGACGCCGTTGGATTTGCAGTATTAAAATTACATAATGAATTCACGGTTGAAATATACAATTTGGGAGTATTGGAGAAATACCACAGGCAGTGCATAGGTCATGCCATACTGTCGGCTGCCGAGAGGTATTGCATGGAGAACGGATATAGGTTCATTACGGTAAAGACGCTTGATTCTTCGGCCCGGTATGAGCCCTATGAGGGTACAAGGGCTTTTTATTTTAAAAACGGGTTTTATCCGTTGGAGGTGTTTCCTCTATTTTGAAATGAGGATAACCCATGCCTGTTTTTAGCAAAGTATATTGGGTGATGCACATCTATTATGCGGGTGCATTTTTGTATGGGCATTTGTGCTATAATGAAGTTAATATTGGTCTGAATTTCCGGGGGATAAAATGGTCAGGGACATCCGTTTGGCGGATGGATATGGAAAACGATTTTCGTATATTTTTTTACGGCAACGGAGGCAGACGCTATACCTCTGAAACATGGTAATACACATAACACAAGACGGGGTGAGGGGATTGAAGGATGACTATGGGAGAGAGATAGATTACCTCAGGATTTCCGTAACAGACAGATGCAATTTAAGATGCCGCTACTGCATGCCTGAAAGCGGCATAGACCGGGTCCCCAGATCGGAGATACTCACCTTCGAAGAAATACTTAAGATCTGCAGGGCCGCTGTGGGCCTGGGCTTCAGGAAGTTCCGCCTCACAGGCGGCGAACCGCTGGTAAGGCAGGGCATCCCCGATTTTATAAAGAGTCTTTCGGAGGTAGACGGGGCGGAGGACTTGGCGATGACCACCAACGGCATACTTTTGGGCGGCATGGCGGAGCAGCTTAAGGATGCGGGTCTTATGAGGGTGAACGTGAGTTTAGACACGCTCGATCCCGAAAAGTTTAAATATATGACGAGGGGCGGCGATATCGAAAGGGTATTAGACGGCATAAAGAAGGCCCTATGTGCGGGGCTTTATCCCGTAAAGATAAATACGGTGCTCATCAAGGGATTCAATGACGGCGAGATAGATGATTTCATCGGCATTACCAAACTGTATCCCGTCGACGTCAGGTTTATAGAGCTGATGCCCATAGGTCTGGCCGCCGGCGCCGGTATGGATTATATCTCATGTGCCGCCGTACTGGAAGGCAGGGACCTGATACCGGTGGGGGATGACGGAGTGGCAGCCTATTACCGGATTGAAAACGCCATGGGCAAGGTGGGCCTCATAAGGCCGATGAGCTGTAAATTCTGCTCGCGCTGCAACAGACTGCGGCTCACCTCCGACGGGCGCTTAAAGCCGTGCCTGCTCAACGACGCTGAGGTGGATATCAAAGGACCGCTGCGCCGGGGCGAGGACATATCCGGCATCATAAGACAGGCCTTGAACATCAAGCCCCGGGAGCATGAGGCGGATGCCGGAGTCCATATTACGAGCAGGGATATGAATGAAATAGGAGGATGAGCATGGAATTTACCCATTTCAATGAAAAGGGAAGGGCGCGGATGGTCGATGTAAGCGGCAAAGATATTACCGCCAGGGTCGCCGAGGCAAGGGGCAGCATACTCATGAAGCCCCAAACGATAAATCTGATACGTACGGGCGGCATCAAAAAGGGAGACGTGCTTGCCGTGGCCCAGGTGGCAGGTATAATGGCGGCCAAAAGGACGGCGGATATCATACCCATGTGTCATCCCATCGCCACCACGGGCATAGATATAGATTTTACCGTAGGAGAGGACAGGATAGACGTCGCGGCAAAAGTCAAGACTATGGAGAGAACGGGCGTGGAGATGGAAGCGCTGACCGCCGTCTCAGCGGCATGCCTTACGGTATATGATATGTGCAAGGCTGTGGACAGGGGCATGAGGATGGAAAACATCCGCCTGACATATAAATCCGGCGGCAAGTCGGGAGAATTTAAGGGGGAATAGCATATGGCCAAGGTCACGTCGGTGAATATAAGCCAGGAGAAGGGCATGATAAAGCAGCCTATCCCTTTGGGATACTTCAAGGAAAACCACGGACTCATGGGAGACGCCCATGCCGGTGATTGGCACAGGCAGGTCAGCCTGCTGGGCCGGGAGAGCATAGACAAGATCGCAGCTCTGGGAGTAGAGGGCCTGTGCCCCGGGAAATTCGCCGAGAACCTCACCACCGAGGGCATAGAGCTATATAAATATTCGGTGGGTACAAGGCTCAGGATAGGCGAGACCATCATGGAGGTCAGCCAGATAGGCAAGAAGTGCCATAATAAATGCGCCGTCTTTGAGCAGGTGGGAGTCTGCGCCATGCCGAAGGAAGGGGTATTTGCCAAAGTGATAAAGGGGGGCTATATAAGGCCGGGGGATGAAATAGAGGTGCTGACATAATCTATTGCGGATCAACTATCTTGTCTTTTCTATAAAATCCTCAATTATCTTTGTCAAACCGTCGTTTCCGGAAAGCAGATGACCTCCCGTTTTAAAAACGGCTGTTTCGGCATTGACGCGGGCCAACAGTGCTTCGATATTCTCAAAGGGTGCCATGGGGTCATCCTTGGCATGAAGAACTAAAATGGGCGGTTTTATATCTTCCAGCACATATTCATCATAGTGCAGCGTCATATCTACATTCGTTATGTTGGTATCTGCGATAATTCCTTGCCTGCGCGGGGCTACAGGCAGAATCATCTGAAGAAGTTCATGGCTGTCTGCGCCGGCACCCATCATAGAATTGAAGATGAAGCCAAAGTATTTCATGACGAACCACATGGGAAAGTCATGTACAATGACGGCAGGGGGGCCCGTCATGCCAAGCTCCTTTAGTTCAGTTTTGCTTCTTTGCTTATCCGGCGCACCCGACGACAGAAGGATCAGGCCCTTTGTTTTTTCGGGATGATCCAGAACAAAACGTAGCCCGGCTGCTCCGCCGGCAGAGGTGGCGAGGATATATACCCGTCCGATACCTAAATTATCCAGCAGCTCGGCATATGATGCCGCCTGATTTGCCGGGGCAGGGTCATCGGGCAGTTCCGTGCCGGGATAACCAAAACGCGATACTGCAATTTTTCGATAGTTATTTCCGACAAGCGAGGCCAGGCTGGCATATCCCTGATCATATCCGCCGAAGATACCGTGGGCTATAAGTATGGTTTCTCCCTTTCCTTCATCCACGTAAGATACTACGCCAAATCGTGTGTCCATCATTTTTACATCGTAATCCTCGAGCCGGTTGTAGGCAGTTTTAATATCACGATTGTATTGAATTGTTATTACTATGCAAAAAATCACCGCTATGCCCAGCAAGATCCACCACATCGTCTTTTCTCCTCCATATGGTAATTTATTTGATAGGGCATTTCCCATTTCAATAGAATGATTATACATACTGAATGCCGGTTTTTCAATGATTACCGGTTGGTGTGGAATAATTCCCTGTTTTTTTATTGCCGTCTTTCTGATAGAATGTATGTAATCGATATTGCCGGAGGTAAAAATAGTGAAGATATACGCGTTGATAGGCGGCAGCGGAACAGGCAAAAGCCACAGGGCCCAGCAGATAGCGGGCAAGAGGAAAATAGAATGTATAATAGACGACGGACTGCTCATCAGAAACAACAGGATAGTTGCCGGCGTTTCGGCCAAACGGGAGAAGAGTAAGCTCTCCGCCGTAAGACGGGCAATATTTATGAATGAATCCCATGCGCAGCAGGTAAGCTCAAAGATAAAGGAGCTGCAGCCCAAAAGCATATTGATACTGGGAACGTCGCGGAAAATGGTAGATACGATAGTCGGCACACTGGGACTGCCACCGGTGGATGAGGTAATACGCATAGAGGATGTGGCAACGCCGGAGGAGATAGACGCCGCCAAGCACACGCGCGAGTCGGAGGGCATACATGTGATACCCGTCCCTACCTTTGAGGTAAAAAAGCAGTTCTCGGGATATTTCATAGATGCCGTCAAGATGTTTTTTACCGACGGCAAGAATAAAAAGAGGCTTGAGGAAAAGGCCGTGGTCAGGCCAACTTACAGCTACATGGGCAAATACACCATCTCCGAGTCCGCAATAAGCTCGATCGCGGCCCATTCGGCATCTGAAGTTAAGGGGGTGTCCAGGATATCCAAGGTCATTTTGAACAATAAGCCGTACGGCATTAAGATAAGCATTGATATAATCGCCGATTACGGCGTCAATATTGTCGACGTGCTGACTAGGGTGCAGGCGGCCGTGAGGGCGATGGTGGAAAATATGACGGCCCTCAATGTGCTCAATGTCGACGTCGTGGCAAAGGGCCTGGCCGTCAAAGAATCCAAACAAACGGAGGGAAGACATTGAGCAAAACGATACTTAAGTTTGATGATATAGAAAGGACACAGCCTGAGTGCCCGCATTTTGCGGAGTGCGGAGGATGCGCATATCAGGACGTTCCCTATGAAGAACAGTTAGAGGCAAAGCGGGAATATATGGCGGGCCTGTTGAAGCAAAACGGCCTGCCTTTGGATGTATATGAGGGCATCAAGCCCAGCCCCGAGATATTCGAATACAGAAATAAGATGGAGTTTTCCTTCGGGGATTATAGAAAGGGCGGGGAACTCACGCTGGGTCTGCACAAAAGAGGAAGGTTCATGGACATATTGAGCACTGAAAAGTGCAGGATCGTGGATGAGGACTTTGACGCCATTGTCGCGGCCGCACAGGAATATTTCAGGAACGCGGGCCTTACCCATTATAACCGGAGGACCCATGAGGGATATCTCAGGTTCCTTGTCGTAAGGAAGGGCAAGAATACGGGAGAGATCCTCATAAACCTCGTAACTTCATCCCGACCGGATGCCGATCTATGCGGATTTACGGAACTCATGAAAAGCCTCAAGCTGAGCGGAAAACTCATGGGCGTGCTGCACACCGTAAGCGACAATCCCTCCGATGCAGTGATGCCGCAGAGCACGGAAACGCTTTTTGGCAGGGACTATATATATGATAAGATTCTTGATTTGACATTCAAAATATCACCTTTTTCTTTTTTTCAGACCAATAGCCATGGGGCGGAGGTCCTCTATGATACAATAAAAGAGTATGCGGGAGATATCAAGGATAAAAGCATCTTAGACCTTTACTGCGGCACGGGAACCATAGGAATGACCCTTGCGGGAGAAGCGGGAGAGGTGACCGGGATAGAGATAGTGGAGGAAGCGGTACAGGCTGCCAAGGAGAACGCACAAATCAATGATATAAGCAACTGCCGCTTCTTTGCCGGTGATGCAGGCGGCGTCTTAAATGAAATCGAGGTGAGGCCCGATATAGTTGTGGTCGATCCGCCCCGGCCGGGCATCGGGGCTAAGACGGCGGAAAAGGTCATAGGCCTGGCCGCTGAAAAAATAGTATATGTCTCGTGTAACCCCGTCTCGCTCATGAACGACTTAAAGTTGCTTAAAAACAATTACTCAATTAACAAGATGGTAAATATTGACATGTTTCCTCACACGAGCCATACAGAATGCGTTTGCTTGCTTGAACGAGTATAATCCTTGATAAATAAGGGTTCTGATTGATCTTAGAGTTCCAGTGACAAAGTGACCCTTGAGGAGATAAAACAGATGACATTAGATTCTTTATTAAGGTAGATTGGAGAGGTAATAATGGGGAATACGGATAAGTTTGAAATGATAGCTAATACATATGACACTTCTGGAAGAATCCAAATTGCAAAGGTATCATCAGATGCCATTCGTGAATATTTAATTGATGCTAAAAGTAAAAATGCTATTGATTTTGGGTGTGGAACTGGTCTTGTTGGTATGAATTTATTAAATGATTTTAAATCGATACTGTTTCTGGATACATCACAAAACATGATTAATCAGATAAAGCAAAAGATTTCTAGTTCTAATATACAGAATGTAGCTACATTATGCTTTGACTTTGAAAAAGATAGTCTTTCGGATTTACATACTGACTATATTTTTATGGCTCAGGTTTTACTACATATTAACGATGTTGAATTAGTTTTATCAAGATTATACGAGGTTCTAAAAGAAAGCGGACATTTACTAATCGTAGATTTTGATAAAAATGAAAAAATAGATTCAGATATGGTTCATAACGGATTTGATCAAATAGAGTTAACTGAAATTATGACAAAAATAGGATACAGGGATATTCAATCTAAAACTTTTTATACTGGAAGTAAAATATTTATGGGGCATGATGCATCTTTGTTTATTCTTGATTCTCAGAAATAGAGTTATAAATATTTCATTTATTGCGCTCACTTTACACCGTCATCCTGACTATCGTGACATTGGACTGCAAATGTTTGGGAAAGGACGAACGGCGGTTGAAAGAAACAATTTTAATAAGGTGATACCAAATTTGTTTCGAGAGAGCCTGGGGGAATATCTATAATTAGTAATATAATCAGCGTCAGTGAGGGAAAAATTGCGCTCTACACAATCGGTGATAGCAGCGTTTATGTGGATGTTATATTTAAGGATGAGGGATTATGTCTCTAGCTTCAATGAGGCAATGTCGAAGTATTTAAAAGGGAAAGATAACGAGCCGGATTGATGAAAAATTTGCAGATTCTCTTTGACATTGCCTGAAAACACAATATTTGCAAGGTTATCACCTGAATTTATTCTATAAAACAGATTTAAGAAGTGGAGGGAGGCTTTGAAATGCATGAACCTATATATCGAGGAGGCGATTGATATGAAGAAGATACAAAAAACTAAAATAATATGTGCCCTGATTTTACTATTAACTGCTGCAGGCTGCAGTGCAGAAAGTGAAGGAGGCAAAGTACAGGAACCCGGAGGCTCCATAACAATTATTGATAATACAGGCAGCGAGGCAGGTGAGCCGGGTATCTCCATTGTCAAAATTGATACCTATAAGAAGTTGGAAATTTCTGATTGGATGGATTCGGATATGGTGATTGTTTCAAAGGAAAATGAGTCTCTGGAAAAAATGAGACTGGAAGAATTATCGGATTCTTATCCAAGGAGCCTGTACCTGTATAATCTTAATACGAAGAAATATCAGCTGTTAAAAGAGGAGAAAGAGCTTAATCTGGGTGGGGCAAAGCTTTCTCCCGACAAGAAAAACCTGTTATACTACGGCAGCAGTCTGGGCGATTTGTCGTATTATGTGCTTAATCTTGAAAACTTAAAAAGTTTTGGTATTTCTGGTGAATCTATCGGAAGTGCAGGCAGTGCCAACTGGGCTGATAAAGATACAGTCATCGGAGCAGGTTATACGAGCGGTGCCTATTATGCCAGTACAGAAGGGAAAATTACTTCTTTGGAGGAATTAGGCCCCAAAAATGTATATATTGTTAATAAAATTAAAGATACGGTTTACTACAATACCGCCGATAATAATACCTTGATGGCTTTAGATCTGTCTACCGGGAAAACAGTAAGTCTGAATCTGCCCGATGTTTTTGGGCTATATCCCGCCCCGGATGAAAATCAGATACTGGTCTTACAGTATAGAGGGGCTAAACAGATTCTATTACTTTGCGACAGGGATGGAAGCAATGTTAAAACCATCGCTGAAGGGGTGGAACTCGGGGGAGTATCATGGTCTCCTGACCAGCGGATGATCGCTTACAGCATGAAGGGGGATGAGAGCGGTACTGCGGTTAGCGGTTTGTACCTTTATGATATGTTAACCGGCAAGTCTACCCGGATTGCGGTAGATATCTCGAATGCAGCTACTTGCTGGAGTCCATCCGGTGAAGAACTTGTTTATACCCAGTGGGATGGAAAACAGTATAACAGCAGTATTGTTTATTTGGAATACTCCTTACAGAAATAATTACAGGAACAAGCGGGGTACGACATCTTTTTTACGCACTCAAGCCACGTCGAGACGGTGGTATTGATGTCCAAGGTAAAAGAGTAAAGTGTGTGAATGCCTAGTAATACTGGCATTTTAAGGGTTTAAGGGTAAAAATCCGACGTGCTGAAATTGCCAAAATAACGCTTCGCGGGAACAAGTCCAGAGGGCGGATTCCGGGCGCGAGTGAACGAGATAGATGTTTTTTGATTTGGCAGGGTTGGGTGAACGGGATAGATGTCAAAAGTCTTTAATCGATTGAAACGTTCAGCATGGTTAGGGATTCTTCCGTCTTAAACGACA